>Ga0182736_1000641_pt1 | contig 47449 bp, 42 predicted proteins | sample eDN5th30CKraftBY_FD_128882 | JGI IMG/M metagenome (GOLD analysis project Ga0182736, IMG submission 128882) | Enriched backyard soil microbial communities from Emeryville, California, USA - eDNA 5th pass 30_C Kraft BY (version 2) (version 2) | ecosystem: Environmental > Terrestrial > Soil >... | reverse complement strand
GCGGCCGAACATGCGCTCGCGCGATTCGGTCACATAGGCGTGGTCCTGCGGCAGCGAGCGATCGCGATATTGCTTGATGAAGCAGGTCATCCACGGGCTGATCGCGGTCTGCCACAGCCAGCCCTCCAGCGCCTGGGTGAGCGCCTTGACGCTGGGGTCGCCGATCAGCGTCGGGCGATCGGGATAGGTCTCGTCCAGATATTCGGCGATCAGCCAGCTATCGAGTACCCATTTGCCGTCATCCACAATGGCGGGCAGGCGCTCGGTGCGGCCGCCGGTGCGCTCGGCTATGCCGGTGAAGCCGCCCGGCACGATGTCCAGCTCGAACCCCTTGTGCGCGACCGCATATTTGGTCGCCCAGACGAACGGGCTGATCGTCGCGCCGCTCGCCAGCGCCAGATCGTAAAAGATGATCTTGTTGTCTTTCGCCATTGCATCCTCTGTGCCGGTCGGTTTCAAACGGCTTCCGGCATAAGCGCAAGACGGGCACGACGCCAGTGACATGATGCGATTCGGGTGGCGGGCATGGCGTGGCGAATCCTTGACAATGTCTGAAATGGCGCGTTCGTGATGGTTCGCCGCCGGCCTTGGCCCATCATTCTTCGCAGGTGGCTGGCCGGGTGGAAAACTCTGGCCTGTCCATGGAAATGGATATAGACAACCACGCGAGAGCCATCTGCAAAATATACGGGGAAAGGAGCCCATAATGCGGCATCACGGTTTCGCAGCACGTATCGCCACGACAGCTTCCGCCATGGCTGCCATCGCGGCCCTTCTGGTCGGCGCCACCAGCGCCATGGCGCAGCCTCGGCCGGCCGATCTGACGGTGCTGCCGCCGGTGCCGACCGATTATACGCCCGGCAAGACGCCATGGGGCGATTATGATTTTCGCGGCACTTTCCCGATCGAGAATATCAACGCGGCCCGCATCCTGTTCCAGCGCCCCAAAGTCTATGGCAACCGCTTCTATGTGACCGATGCGGAGTTCGCCAAGCGGCTGGAGGCGGCCAAAAAGTCGGACGGCAGTTTCAGCAATGACAGCGGTGTGAACGCCGCCGGCACGAAGGGACTGAGCGACTGGGTGCAGAAATCCTCCTTCGGCCATCGCACCTCGATGCTGGTGAGCCCGGCCGACGGCCAGTTGCCGCCGCTCACGCCACAGGGCGAGGCGCTCTACAAGGCCGGCCGTTCCGGCTGGGTGCCGGGGCAGGAATATGACAGCCCGGCCGATTTCGACAGCTGGGATCGCTGCGTCTCGCGCGGTTTCCCGGCCTCCATGTTCCCGTTCCGCTACAATAATGGCATCCGCATCTTCCAGTCGCCGGGCTATGTGGTGATCCATCTGGAAATGCTGGGCGAGCGGGTGATCCCGATCGGCAACATGCCGCCCCCGCCCGGCGTTGACGAGGCATGGATGGGCTTCAGCCGCGGCCATTGGGAAGGCAAGACGCTGGTCATCGAGACGACCAATATCAAGTCCGGCGACAGCGTGACGCATGATCTGAACAAGCGCGCGGCATCCCCGGTCAACATGGCGACGCAGGCTGTGCCGCCGTTCAACACCATCCCCACCAGCACCAAGGCCCACACGCTTGAGCGGCTGACGATGACGGACGCGAACACGATCACCTATGAGATCACCTATACCGATCCTGAAGTGTTCACCGCGCCCTGGACCGCCCGGTTCAACTGGGACCGGGACGATGATTATGAATTTTACGAATATGCGTGCCACGAGGGCAACGTGCAGCTGCGCAACTATGTCACCGCATCGCGCGCGCACCGTGCCGACCGGGCGGCGGGCAAGGTTCCCGAGGATGAGGTCGATTCGCGCGAGCGCTTCGCCATGCCCTTCGATCGCGATCCGGCGGCGCAATAACAGGCAGTAGCAGGAGGGCATGATCCGGCCCCGTCGCGCCGGATCATGCCTTATGCCAGCGGGTCACGGGCGGACGGATTGCTGCCCCGTAGCGCAATCATCCGGCTCGTAAGCGTTCAGGCGCATCGTTGTGGATCGTCGCTCAGCACGTCGCCACTAATGCCCGGGCCGGTGCCGCAAGGGTGAGCGCGGCCTTCCCGTCGATCAGCCAGCATTGCCCGGCCGCCCATGGCTGCTCATCCAGCGTGCCGTCGCCGGTCAGCGGAATGAACCAATAGGTCCCGCCTGCCTCCCCGATGTCCTGCGTGCCGGGTGCGAAACTCTCCAGTTTCAGGGCGAAGGGCGCTTCGTCGCGGCCAAGCAGCGTGGCCGCGTCCTGACGCGCCACATTCATCGCCGGGCGCAGATAAGGCTCCGGGCGACTCACCGCCACGCCATCGTCGAGATGCAGTTCGCGCGGCCGGCCATAATCATAGAGGCGGTAGGTCACATCGATATTCTGCTGCACCTCGATGAGCGCCACGCCCGCGCCGATGGCGTGGACGGTGCCGGCGGGCACATAATAGAAATCGCCGGATGCCACGGGCTTCCAGTCCATCAGCTGCTCGATCCGGCCATCCATGGCGGTCGCGCGCAGCGTGTCGGAGTCGAGCGGCCGGGTGGTGCCCAGGCCCAGCGTGGCGCCGGGCTGCGTATCGAGGATCAGCCAGCATTCGCTCTTGCCGCCGGGCAGGCCGCGCGCTTGGCCCTGCGCGTCATCGGGGTGGACCTGGATGGAGAGGCGCTCGCTGGTGAAAATATATTTGACGAGCAGAGGCGGATGCCGGTCGCCCGGCCCCTCAAACCATATTTCGCCAATCTGCCGCCCGCCGCCATCCGGGAAGAAGCCGGGCAGATCCGTCCGGCCCCAGGGTTTTTCGACATATTTTGTGGCGAGTCTGGTCGCGGTCATCCGTCCCTGTCCTTTCGCGCACTGGCCGGGAGGCTGGCGCCACCGGACGAATCGCAAGCGCCGGGTGGCCTGATGATATAAGCCGGCGCGGTGATTTTCGTTCCCTGAAAGCCGCCCCGGTCGCTCAATCTTGCGGACCGATCAGGTCGGGCGTGTCGGTCCGCCGCCGCGTATCGCCCGCCTCGTCGGCCCGCACCCGCTGGCCGCCGATCCACAGTTCGACAATCCGGGCGGCGGCCAGATCGGCCGGGTTGGCCAGCTCGATATCCCGGTCCAAAATCAGGAAATCGGCGCGCTGGCCCGGTGCGAGATTGCCGAAACGCTGCTCGGCGAAGCCGGCATGGGCCGCGCCTTGGCCAGCTGCGCGCAAGGCGTCGGACAGGGTGATGCGCTGCGCCGGATCGTGCGGGCTGGCGATGGCGGCCGCGATGCCGGCAAAGGGCGCGGCGGCGGCCCCCGGCGCATCGGTGCCGACTGCCCGTCCCAAGGCGAGCGAGGCGCCGCTCTCCAGCATCGTGCGCCAGCCATCCGCGCGGCCCGGCCGGTCGGCGCCGAGGCGCGCGCCGATCATCGCCCGATCCGCCGCATCCTGCTGCGGCGCGATGGTGGCGACGATGCCATGCTGGCCGAGGCGGGGCAGATCGGCGGGGTCAACGAGGCGGACCTGCTCGATCCGCCAGCGCCGGTCGCCCTGATAAGTCTCGGCCAGTTCGGCGATCGCGTCCAGCAATTCGCCGCTGGCGCGGTCGCCCGTCGCGCGCACGGCGAGCTGGAAGCGATCCATCGCGGCGCGGCTCATCTGGTTGCGCAGTTGCGCGGGGGTGAGGCGCGGCAGGCCGGTTTCGTCCGGCGCATCGGCATAGGGCGTCTTGAGCCACGCCCCGCGCGCGCCAAGGCCGCCATCCAGCGCGAGGGCGACGCCGCCCAGACGCAGCCGGTCGTCATAGAGCCATGGCGTCGGGCCGGGGCCGGCGATCAGCGCGGCCTGCTCCATGCCGGCGGCATAGCCCATGATGCGGATGCGCAGCGCGCCCCGGTCGCCGGCGCGGCGATAGGCCTGCCACGCCTCGATATTGGTGCCCATATCGGCAATGGCGGTCACGCCGCGCGCGAGCAGATCGTCCTGCGCCTTCAGCAGCGCGGCGTCATAATCCTTGGCTTGCGGCTTCGGCAGGGCGCCGTCCATCAGGCCGATGGCGGTGCCGACCAGCACGCCGCCCGGCTTGCCGCCCGTCATGATGATGCGCCCGCCCATCGGCGCCTTGCTCGCCGCGGTGATCTTGCCGGCCGCCAGCGCGGCGTCGTTCGCCCAGCCGGCGTCGCCATCAGCCGAGATCAGCCAGATCGGCCGGCCGCCCGCAAGGCCCGCGAGATCGGCGGCGGTCGGGAAGCGGCCGAGATTCCATCTCGCCTGATCCCAGCCCCGCCCGATAATCCATGGCCGCCCGGCATTGGCGGCGGCATAGGCGGCGATTTTCGCCTTCGCCTCGTCGAGCGATCCGGTGCCGGTCAGATCGAGGCTGAGCGTGGCGAAGCCCAGCTCCATCACCTGGCCATGCGCGTCGATCAGGCCGGGGATGAGCGTGCGGCCTTTGCCGTCATAGCGGAAATCGGGCCGCTCGGGCCGTTTGTCGCCGCGCTTGAGGCGTTTTTCGACGCGCCCCTCATCATCGATCACCAGCCCGGTGAAATGGATCAGCCCGCCGCTTTCATCGACGGTGAGGCCGTTCACATTGTCGATCAGCCCGCTGGCCCAGCCCGGCGCGGCCGCCGCGATCAGCGCCGCAATCAGCGCCCGAAACAACGGGCGGGCAGCCTTGTGGCGCGCGATCATGCCCGAGGCAGACGCCGCACCAGCGCGCTGGTATCCTGCCGCCCGCCGCCCATGGCGGCCACCTCGGCATAAAATTGGTCGACCAGCGCGGTGACCGGCAGCGCCGCGCCGATGCTGCGGGCTTCATCGAGCGCGAGCCCCAGATCCTTGCGCATCCACTCGGTGGCGAAGCCGAAATCAAACTGGTCCTGCGCCATGGTCGCCCAGCGATTGTCCAGCTGCCAGCTTTGCGCCGCGCCGCCGCCAATCGCCTCATGCACCTTGTCGACGTCCAGCCCGCTATTCTGGGCGAAACGCAGCCCTTCGGACAGGCCCTGAAGCAGCCCGGCGGTGCAAATCTGGTTGACCATCTTGGTCGTCTGGCCCGCGCCCGCCGCGCCGCAATGGACGATGCGCGCGGCATAGGCCTGCATCACCAGCCGCGCGGCGTCCATCGCCGCGGCGCTGCCGCCGCACATGATGGAGAGCGTGCCCGCCTCCGCGCCGGATTGCCCGCCGGAGACCGGCGCATCGACGAAATGCAGGCCCCGGCTCTCCGCCTCCAGCGCCAGTTGCCGGGCGATTTTGGCGGAGACGGTGGTGTGGTCGATGAACAGGCTGCCCGTCCGCATCGTGCGGAACGCGCCGTCGCGGCCGATAGTGATCGCTTCGAGGTCGGCATCATTGCCCACGCAGCTCAGCACGATGTCCGCTTCCTGCGCGGCTTGCGCCGGGCTCACCGCCGCCTCGCCGCCATAGCGCTCCACCCAGGCCTGGGTCTTGCCCATGGAGCGGTTGAACACTGCCAGCTCGTGACCGGCCGCGGCGAGGTGCCCCGCCATCGGCGCACCCATCACTCCCAGCCCGATAAACGCGATTTTTGCCATGCACGCGGCATAGAGTGTGTTTTCTCGCAGCGCCAGATGGGATAGGGGGCCCCATGAACAAGATCGACCAGCTTTCGCCCACGCCGGCGCAGCATGAGGCGCTGCCCGTCACCCTCGCCGATATCCGGGCGGCGCGGGCGCGAATTAACGGCTCGGTCCAGCGCACGCCCACGGTTGTCAGCCGCACGCTTTCGGAGATTACCGGGGCGACCGTCTATCTCAAGTTCGAGAATCATCAGTTCACCGCCGCCTATAAGGAGCGCGGCGCGCTCAACCGCCTGCTGCTGCTGGACGAGGCGGCGCGGGCCAAGGGCGTCATCGCCGCCTCCGCCGGCAATCATGCGCAGGGCCTTGCCTATCATGGCGCGCGGCTCGGTGTGCCCGTCACCATCGTCATGCCCACCACCACGCCCACGGTGAAGGTGATGCAGACGGAGGGGCATGGCGCCACCGTCGTGCTTTTCGGCGAGACGTTCGATGAGGCCTATGCCCATGCCCGCCGGCTGGAAGCCGAGCGGGGCCTCACCTTCGTCCATCCTTTCGACGATCCGGATATCATCGCCGGCCAGGGCACCGTCGCGCTGGAGATGCTGGAGGATGCGCCGGATATCGATACGCTGGTCGTCCCGATCGGCGGCGGCGGGCTGCTGTCCGGCATGGGCACGGCGGCGCGCGGGATCAAGCCGGATATCGCGCTGATCGGGGTGCAGGCGGAGCTTTATCCGTCCATGTATGATGTCATCAAGGGCGCGGTCCTGCCGTGCGATGGCGATACGCTGGCGGAAGGCATTGCCGTCAAGGAGCCGGGGCAGATCACCCGCGGCATCGTCAATGCGCTCATCAACGATGTGGTGCTGGTGACGGAGCGGGCACTGGAACAGGCGGTGAGTCTGCTGCTCCAGATCGAGAAGACCGTGGTGGAAGGGGCCGGCGCGGCCGGCCTTGCCGCGCTGATGGAGCATAAGGCGATGTTCGCCGGGCGCACCGTCGGCCTTGTGCTCACCGGGGGGAATATCGATACGCGGCTGCTCGCCAATGTGCTGCTGCGCGATCTCGCCCGCTCCGGCCGGCTCGCCCGCCTGCGCATCCGCCTGCAGGATCGGCCGGGCGCGCTTTATCAGGTCTCGCGCATCTTCCACGAGCAGCAGGTCAATATCATCGAGGTCTATCACCAGCGCGTATTCACCTCGCTGCCGGCCAAGGGCCTCATCACCGATATCGAGTGCGAGACGCGTGATGAGGCGCATCTCCAGCGGCTGATGGTGGCGCTGGCGCAAAGCGGGTTCGATGCGACCCCGGTCGAACTGGCCTGATCCGCCACCGCGCCCGGTCGGCCGCCGGGTGCCCTTGCGCCCCCGTCTTGCGCCCCATTGCGCATCGGGACCGGTGCGGCCTAATATCCGGCCATGACGGCAGCGGCGCACATCAAACTCAAGATCCAGCTCATGTGCGGGGAGGAGATCGCCATGGGGCCGGGCAAGGCGGATCTGCTCGATGCGATCAAGACGCATGGCTCCATCTCGGCCGCCGGCCGCGCGATGACGATGAGCTATCGCCGCGCCTGGATGCTGGTCGATGTGATGAACCGCTGCTGGCAAGAGCCGCTGGTGGCCACCTCGCCGGGCAGTTCGCATGGCGGCGGCGCGCGTGTCACGCCGCTGGGCGAGGCGGTGCTGGCCGATTACCGGGCATTGCAGGCGCGGCTGAACATCGCGTCCGATTGCCCGGCCCATGCGGCGCTGGCGGCGGCAATGCTTGCCGAGCCGCGTATGAGCCAGAAGGGCTGAACGGCAGCGTTTGCCCGCCCGCTCGATTGCTGTATATCGCGCGCTACAGCCATTTCCGGATCAGCCATGCGCAACCTTCTCCGCCTTCTGTTCCTCGCCCTGTCCGCCTGTCTGCTCGCCCTGGCCCCGGCGCGTCTGGCGGCGCGCAGCCCGCTCGTCCTGGCTGCTGCCAGCCTTCAGGAGGCGATGACCGATGCGGCGGCGGCATGGGCCGCGCGGCGGCATGAGCGGCCGGTGCTGTCCTTCGCCGGCTCCTCCGCGCTGGCCCGGCAGATCGAGGCCGGGGCGCCGGCCGATCTGTTCGTCTCCGCCGATGAGGCATGGATGGACCATGTCGCGCGCAAGGGGTTGATCCGCCCCGGCACACGGGCGGATTTCCTATCCAACAGGCTGGTGCTCATCGCTCCGGCGGGCAGTCGCACAGCGCTTTCAATAGACCGGAAGTTTCCGCTAGCGCGCGCCCTTGGCGCCGGCCGGCTGGCGATGGCCGATCCCGATGCCGTGCCCGCCGGCAAATATGGCGCCGCGGCGCTCGCCCGCCTCGGCGTGTGGGATGCGGTGAAGAACCGCGTCGCCCGCGCCGAAAATGTCCGCGCCGCCCTCGCGCTGGTCGAGCGCGGTGAGGCGCCTCTTGGCATCGTTTATGCGACGGACGCGGCGGCCTCCGCCAAGGTTCGCGTGGTCGGCACTTTCCCGGCCGGCAGCCATCCGCCGATCACTTACCCCATCGCCACGCTCAAGGCCGCGACCAGCCGGGATACCGAAGCCTTCCGCCGCTTCCTCCTCTCCCGCGAGGGCAAGGCCATCTTCGCCCGGCGCGGTTTCTCGGTGCGGTGAGCATGGCGTTGCGCAACAGGGCGGCGAGTATCGACGTGCATCGCCGACGGGCGCGGGTTTCCGCTCTGGTCGGATTATCCCCTCACGAACAAACAAGTTTCGTCGCACAGCCTCCCGGCCAGAACGCCATGCCTCCTGCGCACGAAGCGGAGTCCGCGCATGACCGGTGAGGAATGGGCGATCATCCTGCTCTCGCTCAAGGTCAGCGGCATCGCGGTGCTGGCGACGATGCCGCTCGCCTTCGGCCTTGCCTGGCTGCTCGCGCGCGGGCGCTTTCCCGGCAAGCTGCTGCTCGATGCGCTGGTGCATCTGCCGCTGGTGCTGCCCCCCGTCGTCACCGGCTGGCTGCTGCTCATCGCCTTTGGCAATAACGGCCCGATGGGGCGCTGGCTCGCCGACTGGTTCGGGATCACCCTCATGTTCCGCTGGACCGGCGCGGCGCTTGCCGCCGCCGTGATGGCGCTGCCGCTGATGGTGCGCGCGATGCGCCTCTCCATCGAGGCGGTGGACCGGCGGCTGGAAGGCGCAGCCCGCACGCTGGGCGCCTCGCCGGGGCGGGTGTTCCTTTCGATCACCCTGCCGCTCGCCACGCCGGGTCTGCTGGCCGGTGCGGTGCTCGGCTTCGCCCGCTCGATCGGCGAGTTCGGCGCGACGATCACCTTCGTCTCCAATATTCCCGGCGAAACACGCACCATCCCCCTCGCCATTTACGGCGCGTTGCAGATTCCGGGCAACGAGGCGGTGGTGACGCGCCTCGCCATCATCGCGGTGCTGCTCTCGCTCGGCGCGCTGCTCGCTTCTGAGCTATTGGCGCGGCGGGCCGGTTACGGGAAGGGCGGCCATGTCCTTTGAGATCGCCGTCGAGCACCGGCTGGGCGATGCCCATATCGCCCTCACTCTGTCGAGCGCCGCCGGGCTCACCGCCTTGTTCGGTCCCTCCGGCGCCGGCAAAAGCTCGGTGCTGAACATGGTGGCCGGTCTGCTGCGGCCGGATCGGGGGCGGATCGTCGTTGCGGGCGAGACGTTGTTTGACAATATGGGAGGCGATCGGGCAAACCGCATCGATCTGTCGCCCCATCGCCGCCGCGTGGGCTATGTCTTTCAGGATGGCCGGCTGTTCCCGCATCGCCGGGTGCGCGACAATCTCCTTTATGGCTGGCGGCTCGCTGCGCCGGCGCATCGCTGGATGACGCTTGATGAGGCGGTGGACTTTCTCGGCATCGGCCATTTGCTGGCGCGCTGGCCGCGCACGCTTTCGGGCGGCGAGGCGCAGCGCGTCGCCATCGGCCGCGCGCTGCTCAGCGGCCCGCGTTTCCTGCTGATGGACGAGCCGCTCGCCTCGCTCGACATGGCCCGGCGCGAGGATATCATGCAGGTGATCGAACGGGTGCGTGACGAGCTGGCGCTGCCCATCCTCTATGTGAGTCACGACCGGGCGGAAGTGGATCGGCTGGCCTCCACGATTGTCACACTGGCACTCGATTCGACCGGCTGAAGCGTTGTTCCGCTTTTCGTCCGGCTGCAAATATGGCAGGAGGCGAGGTGCGACGGACCATGAAGGGCCGCTTGATGTGGCCCGTTTCGGCAATGCCGGAGGGAGACGCCCATGTCGGCCTGGGATCAGGATCTCGCCCTGCTGCTTGCGCGGCTCCAGTTTGCGTTCACAGTCAGTTTCCACTTCCTGTTCCCCGCCTTCTCCATCGGGCTGGCGAGCTTTCTCGCTGTGCTGGAAGGGCTGTGGCTGGCGACAGGCAAATCCGTCTATGCCAACCTTTTCCGCTACTGGGTGAAGATTTTCGCGATCGTCTTTGCGATGGGCGTCGTCTCCGGCGTGGTGATGTCTTACCAGTTCGGCACCAACTGGGCGGTGTTTTCGGACCGGGCGGGGCCAATCGTCGGGCCGCTCATGGCCTATGAGGTGCTCACCGCTTTCTTTCTGGAAGCGGGCTTTCTCGGTGTCATGCTGTTCGGGCTGAACAAGGTCGGCAAGAAGCTGCATTTCATGGCGACCTGCGCGGTGGCCCTGGGCACGCTGATCTCGGCCTTCTGGATTCTCTCGGCCAATAGCTGGATGCACACGCCCACAGGGTATGAAATGGCGGCCAACGGGCAATTCGTGCCCGGCCCGAGCTGGTGGGCGATTATTTTCAACCCCAGCTTTCCCTATCGGCTCGTCCACACGACCATCGCGGCTTTTCTCACCACGGCCTTCGCGGTCGGTGGGGTGGGAGCATGGCACCTGCTGCGCGACAAGGATAATCCCGGCGCGCGCACCATGTTCTCCATGGCGATGTGGATGGCGGCGCTCGTCACGCCTATCCAGGTCTTCGTGGGCGATCTGCACGGGCTCAACACGCTGGAACATCAGCCGGCCAAGGTGATGGCGATGGAGGGCCATTTTGAGAGCCACCCGGACGGCGCGCCGCTCATCCTGCTGGGCGTGCCTGACAGTGCGGAAAAACGGGTCGATTATGCGATTTCGATTCCCAAAGCCTCTTCGCTCATTCTCAAACATGATCTCAATGCCCCGCTCGCCGGCCTCGATACCGTGCCGGAAGCGGATCAGCCGCCGGTGGGGATCGTCTTCTGGGCTTTCCGCATCATGGTCGGCCTCGGCGTGGCGATGCTTTTTCTCGGGCTATGGAGCCTCGTCGCGCGCTGGCGCGGGCGACTTTATGACTGGCGGCTGCTGCACCGCGCGGCCGTGCTGCTCGGGCCGTCCGGCTTCGTCGCGGTCATCGCTGGCTGGGTGGTGACGGAGGTGGGCCGACAGCCCTTCACCGTCTATGGCCTGCTGCGCACCACCCAAAGTGTGTCGCCGCTGGCAGCGCCGGCCGTTGCAGTCTCGCTCACCGCCTTCGTGGTCACCTATTTCGCGGTGTTCGGCGTCGGTATCTGGTATCTGCTGCGGCTGATGCATCGGCCGCCCGATGTACATGAGGCAGGGCTCGATGGCCGGCCGATCCGCACCGCCGGCATTACGCCCGCGCAAGCGGTAATCAAGGGAGATGCGCGATGATCGATCTTACCGTCATCTGGGCCGGGATCATCGGCTTCGCCATCGTTGCCTATGTCGTGATGGACGGGTTCGATCTCGGCATCGGCATCCTCTTCCCGCGGTTTGATGTGGGCGATGAGCGCGATGTCGCGATGAACAGCGTCGCACCGGTGTGGGATGGGAACGAGACCTGGCTGGTGCTGGGTGGCGGCGGATTGCTCGCGGCCTTTCCGCTGGCCTATGCGATCATCCTGCCTGCCCTTTATGCGCCGCTCATCGCAATGTTGCTCGCGCTCATCCTGCGCGGCGTCGCTTTCGAGTTTCGCTGGCGCGACCCCGGCCACCGCGCGCTGTGGGATGTCGCTTTCACGCTCGGCTCCACGGTCGCGACCTTCGCGCAGGGCGTGACGCTCGGCGCGCTGCTGCAAGGGATCTCCGTGGAAGGGCGGGCCTATGCTGGCGGTTGGTGGGAGTGGCTCTCGCCGTTCAGTCTGTTGACCGGCGCCGGCCTCGTCGTGGGTTACGCCCTGCTCGGGGCCTGCTGGCTGATCTGGAAGACCGAGGGATCGCTTCAGGAGAAGGCCTATCGCCACGCCAGACGGCTGGGTATCGCGCTGCTCGTCGCGATCGGGCTGGTCAGCCTCGCAACGCTGACGCTGGAAGCGCAATATTATCAGCGCTGGCTCGCCTATCCAGGTGTGCTGGCCACCGCGCAGGTGCCGCTGGCGACGCTGATCGTGAGCGCACTCTTTTTCCGCAGTCTTGCGCGGCGTCAGCATGCCGGTCCGTTTTTCTGGGTGTTGGGCCTCTTCGGTCTGTGCATCGTCGGGCTTGGCGTCTCCATCTGGCCGGATGTGATCCCCGCCCGCATCAGCATCTGGGAGGCGGCTGCGCCGCCTAGCAGCCAGCTCTTCATGCTGGTGGGAGCAGTCATCATGGTTCCGATCATCCTCACCTATACCGGCTGGGCCTATTGGGTCTTTCGCGGCAAGGTAGGCGCGGATGGTTATCACTCATGAGCCTGCGCACGCGTTCGCTGCGCCGGTTCGGCTGGTTCGCGCTGATCTACACAGCCAGCGTGCTGGCGCTGGGCGCTGTCTCGTTGCTCATCCGCTGGTGGATCGTCTGAGGCCCTGCAAAAGCTGTAAAATCAGCGCAGCAGGCTGTCTCATCCCGGGTAAATCATCTTTTCACACTGGCCGGTTATGGGCATAGTCCATTTCCTGCGAGTCTTGGGTCGCGCATGCGGCCATTGGGAGACGATGTGAGCGTAGCATTCCGTTTTCCGCGTTTTTTCATGACGAATGCCGGCCCCTGTCCCTATCTGCCGGGGCGCACGGAGCGCAAAGTATTCACTGAACTGGCCGGCGAGCATGCGTCCGAGCTGAACGATGCGCTCGGCCGTATCGGATTTCGGCGCAGCCAGAATGTCGCCTATCGGCCAAGCTGCGTCGATTGCACGGCTTGCGTCTCGGTGCGGATCGTTGCCAGTGAGTTCAAGCCCAACGCCACCCAGCGCCGGCTGATCCGCCGCAATGGCGATCTTATTGTGCGGGCCTGTAAGCCATGGTCGACGGACGATCAGTTTTCGCTGCTTCAGCGCTATCTCGATGCGCGCCATCCCACCGGCGGCATGGCCGAGATGGACGAGATGGATTTTGCCGACATGGTCGAGCAGACGCCGGTTGAGACCTATGTCATCGAATATCGCGAACCGGACGAGGATGGCCGCCCGGGGCGGCTGGTCGGGGCCTGCTTGACCGATAAGCAAGGCGACGGCCTCTCGATGATCTACAGCTTCTTTGAGCCGGATTGCCCGGAGCGTTTGGGGCTCGGCAGCTTCATCATCGTCGATCATGTGATGCGCGCCCAGCGGGCCGGCCTGCCCTATGTCTATCTTGGCTATTGGGTCGCAGGCTCCGACCGGATGAATTACAAGGTCCGCTATCATCCGATCGAGAAGCTTGGCCGCGCTGGCTGGGAGCGGTTTGATCCGGCGGCGGTGCCAGTTGATACGGGCATGCGCGACAAGCCGGGATTTGCCCGTGATCCGGCCGGGCGATTGTTCAAATAGGCAGAATAAGAGGCGATTTCCCCGGGAAAGGCGTGGCCTATCCTGCCAGAGCCGGTGCAATGGCTGCGCTCAGTGTCTCAAGATCTTTCGCATCCGCCTCATCGAAACGGCCGATATGCGGACTGTCGAGATCCAGCACGCCGATGAGTCGGCCTTCATGGATGATGGGCACGACGACCTCGGATGCGGAGGCGGTATCGCAGGCAATATGGCCGGGAAAGGTGGTGACGTCATGGACGCACTGCGTTGTTCGCGTAGCCGCCGCAGTGCCGCAGACGCCTGCGCCAAGCGGGATGCGGGTGCAGGCTGGCCTGCCCTGGAACGGGCCGAGGATCAGTTCGCCATCGACCAGCCGATAGAAGCCTGCCCAGTTGAGGTCGGATAGATAGTGCCAAATGAGCGCGGTGACATTGGCCATGTTGGCGATCGGGTCCGGCTCGTTTGAAACGAGAGCGCCGGCAGCGGTGCGCAGGTCGGCGTAGAGCTGCGATTTATCATCGGATGCGATCGACGCTGTGACGATGGGTGTTATGCCATGCATGGGGCTAATGTAAGGCGCGTGCGGCTCCCGCGCCAGAGCAGTTCGCGAGGCTTTATGCTGGCAAACCTGACAGCGCCGGTCGCATCATGGCGGTTGCGCTGGGACCGGGCCTTCGCGTAGGGCCGGGCCATCCCCCCATTGCAATCAGGAAAGATCATGTCAGGCGCGATCAAGCTCACGCTCACCGAAGATGAAGTCGAAATTCTGATCGACGCTCTCGAAGTCGATCTGGAAGGCTATGTCGAGGCTGCCAAGGAAGCACGTGGCAACAATAATCGGGCCGATGTGGCGACGTTCACCGAAGCGGCAGAACGTATTCAGGCGATGATGACGAAATTGCGGAAGCTGGTCGGCGAATAAGCGCTCTTGCTGCGACTGGCGCAGCCCGACCGGCAGGCTCGAGGCTGCGCATCCGTCAGGCGCGGTACTCAGTTTGACAGGTTGCGCTGCATTCGCCTGCTTTGGACGAGTTCGGGAGTGCATTGTAACGACGGGCTGCGAGCGGCGACGTTTTCGCCATCCGGTGGGTGCCTGCCCGGGCTTGCATGAAACGGACAGGCGCCGGGAAGGCAGGTGCTCCGTTCCGGATGCCGCTTTCATTACCAGTGAGCTAAACGGCAGCGTGAGAGCGGTGATTCGTCCGCCGTTCAGCCAGATTGTGACGCACCGATCATTCCTGCCATTTTCCACGTCCGGCCTTCACGGCGGCGCGTCGGGTCTTGGCATCGATGCGGCGGGCGCTGGACGCTTTGGTTGGTCTGGTCGGCTTGCGCTTCTTGGGGATGATCGTCGCTTCGTGAATCAACGCGAACAGCCGTTCCCTGACTTCTCGCTTATTCTCGAACTGTGACCGGGAGCCTTCGCTCCTCAGGATCAGAACGCCGTCATTCGTGATGCGTGATCCGGCCAGTTCCGTAAGGCGCCGCTTTACGGCCTCCGGCAACGAGGGGGACGCGGCTACATCGAAGCGCAGGATGACCGCGCTGTCCGTCGTGTTGACGTGTTGACCGCCCGCGCCGGAGGCCCGCGTTGCGCTTTCCGTCAACTCGTTTTCGTCGATACTGATCGCACGGGTGATCTGAATCCGGGGCACGGCTTTGCTATAACCGGACTGCGCCACATGTGTGAAGCCTGGCATAGCCGGCCTGGGCATTGCCCTTTCCCGATGCACTATTCCGGAGCGCGCCGCACACATGGCCTGCAGGTTAATGGTCCATATCGGTTTAGAATGGCTGAAATTGATATTATAATTAGGTTAACCTCTTTGAAAGGAGGCTGTGGACCGGGGTATGAAGGGGTATCGACGCAACGCCCCGGCTGAAAATATTCGGACGATGGCGTTGATCATTGTGGGAGATACAAATGAAACGCTTGATCAGGTCTGTAGTTGTGGGAACTGCACTGATGACGTGCATCGCGGCACCAGCCGCGGCTTTTGAAACCATTACCGTCAGCTTCGCGGAGCCGGACGGCGCCGTTACGACCGGGCTTTATTCCGGGATTGTGGATGTCACGATTTCCGGCGTTGGATTTTCGTTCGGCCCGGAATGGAATGATGCGTTCTACATTTACTCGATGGGCGAGCCTTATCAGAACAGCTATTATTATCAGCTCAGTTTCGGGACGCAGCCCTTGGTGCCGCTCGATCCCGGCCAGAATGCGGCCAACTTCCTCGTAGGGGTCGTGCCTGCATATAATCCCGATCATGTTTACAGCTTTCAGTTGAACACGGGCGTGACAACGCCTGTACAACTGCACTTCGGGGTGAGCGATGGCAATTTTTCGGATAATGGCGGCAGCTTTGAGTTGACGGTAAGTCAGGCAGCCATACCGGAGCCCGCGACATGGGCGATGATGATCGTCGGCTTCGGTCTAGTGGGCGCGGGTATGCGTCGCCGCATGCCTGTGGCGAGTCTCGCCTGAGGCTGACGGCTTTCGATCGGGTCCGATTGTGACAGCCCATTTATGACAGAAAACGCCTCGGCTGACAGGTGACAGGGCCGGGGCGTTTTCTTTGATGCGTGCTGCTCCGGCGTTTTTGTGCAGGCATCGCTTCAGTCAGGGTTGCTGAACGTTGAAATCGTGCTCGACGTCCTTTGGACGTCGCTCGTTTAGCAGCCAGCGGCACTCATTGCCTGGCAACGGGCCGCGAAGTGCCGCTCCAATGGTGCCTCCTTTCTTGAGACGCTCTGATCTGAACCGAAATGGACTAAAAATTGCGTTCAGTCTGCGGCATGGCAACGCAACCGGAGCATCTTCTCCGCCGCATATCGCGCCGGGCGAGTGCCGGATAGCGCCTCCCGGCAAGGCAGCGTAGCCGCACGGCATGGGCCGACATTCAGGCCGGGCAGGCGCTGTGACCTGTAACAAGCGCGAAAGTATCAAAGACTGCTCCGGGTGCAAGCGTTGGTGGGGCGGTTCCCGTGCACAAGAGAGTATTACGCCATGCATCAAGCCGCAAGCGCGCGGGGGCGGCAGATTGTCTGGACAGCCATGATCTTCGACAAAGCCGCCGTGATATGAATCGGTTATATGGATCTTCGGATCTTCGTACATTATGGCTCAGGCCGTGTGCAGCATTGGGGGCGGCACTGATCAAGCCTACATATAATTTCCACATATTAATGACCGAAAGTCTATTGAGGCGCAGGCTTGCCCCACCAGAAGGAATTGCCTCCGTGCGCCTCAATCGTTTCAGCATGTTCATTTTGTGTATCGCCGCCGCTATCGGGTTTCTGGCCGCGTTGGTCTGGCGACCTGGACTGTGGCCGCTGGCGCTGTTGGCGATGGCACTGGTGGCACTGGGGTTGTTCGACCTGCTGCAAACGCGGCATTCGGTGCGCCGCAATTATCCGGTAATCGGCAATGCCCGCTGGCTGATCGAGTGGATCAGGCCGGAAATTCGCCAATATCTGATCGAGGGTGATGAGGATCAGACGCCATTCTCCCGCAGCCAACGATCCCTCGTCTATGCCCGCGCGAAGGGTGAAAGCAGCGAGCGCGCTTTTGGTACGCTGCTTGACGTTTATCGCGATGGTTATGAATTTATCAGCCCCTCGATCCGCCCCGTGCCGATGGCGGACCCGGCGACGTTCCGGGTCGCCATTGGGAACGACCAATGTGCGCAGCCTTATTCAGCATCGCTCTTCAATATTTCGGCAATGAGCTTCGGATCGCTCAGCGCTAATGCAGTCCGGGCGCTCAATCGCGGTGCCAAGCGGGGCGACTTCTTTCAGGATAGCGGCGAAGGCGGGATCAGCGCTTATCATCGCGAATATGGCGGCGATCTCGTCTGGGAGATTGGCAGCGGCTATTTTGGATGCCGCACGGCGGCCGGCGCATTCGATCCCGAGCGTTTCGCCGCACAGGCTGCCGAGCCGCAGGTCAGAATGATCGAGATCAAGCTTAGTCAGGGCGCCAAGCCCGGCCACGGTGGCATCTTGCCCGCGGCCAAGGTGACGCCTGAAATAGCGGCTGTGCGTGGCATTCCGATCGGGGAGGATTGCGTCTCGCCAGCCGGGCACACCGCCTTCACCACACCCATCGAGATGATGCGCTTCATCGATCGGCTCCGTAACCTGTCGGGCGGCAAGCCGGTTGGCTTCAAGCTATGCGTCGGCCACCCATGGGAGTTCATGGCGATCGTCAAGGCAATGATCGAGACTGATATCCGGCCCGATTTTATCGTCGTCGATGGCGCGGAGGGGGGCACGGGCGCGGCGCCGGTGGAGTTTGCCAATCATCTTGGCCTGCCACTGCGTGAAGGGCTGCTCTTCGTGCATAATACGCTGGTCGGCGCAGGGTTACGGCAACATATCCGGATCGGGGCAGCGGGGAAGGTGGTCAGCGCGTTCGATATCGCCAGTCTGCTCGCTATTGGCGCGGACTGGACCAACGCCGCGCGTGGCTTCATGTTCGCGATCGGCTGTATCCAGTCGCTCAGTTGCAACAGCAATCGCTGCCCGGCCGGGGTGGCGACGCAAGACCCGTTGCGGCAACGGGCGCTGGTAGTGCCGGATAAGTCGGAGCGGGTCTATCGCTTCCACCGCAATACCATGCACGCCCTGGCCGAAATGCTCGCCGCCGCCGGAATAGAATGCCCCGGCGACCTGGCGCCGCACCATCTCGCTCGCCGGGTCAGCGAGACGGAAATCCGGCTTTTCTCGCAAATGCATGTATTCCTCGAGCCGGGCGAGCTATTGTCCGGCGCCTGCGAGCGAACTTTCTACAGTTTTGCATGGACGATGGCCGATGCGCGCAGCTTTCAGCCAACGATGCGCCCGGGCGCACGCAGCAAGGCAGATTACGCCCTGTCGCGTTGAGCAGGTCTGCGTTGGGAGTTTGCGGAGCGTCCCGGCAGGTGTTGATCGGACCCGGCGGGTGGCGATCGGGGCTGGTGGGCCCCGATCGGTCATATCGTCTTTCCCGGAATGAGCAGCGCCGCCGCCAAACCTGCTTCGCGGCGCGGCGGCTCTGGGCAGTCAGAGCTTCTGCGTCAGCTCCGGCACGGCCTGGAACAAGTCCGCGACCAGTCCGATGTCGGCGACCTGGAAGATCGGCGCATCTTCATCCTTGTTGATGGCGATGATGGTCTTGCTATCCTTCATACCGGCGAGATGCTGGATCGCGCCGGAGATACCAATAGCGATATAGACGTCCGGCGCGACGATCTTGCCGGTCTGACCGACCTGATAATCGTTGGGCACATAGCCTGCATCCACGGCGGCGCGCGAGGCACCGACGGCCGCACCGAGCTTGTCGGCCAAGGGATCGATCAGTTCACGATAATTATCGCCACTGCCAAGACCCCGGCCGCCGGACACGATCACCTTCGCGCCGGTGAGTTCGGGCCGCTCCGATATGGCAAGCTCGGCCGAGACGAAGCTGGCAAGGCCGCTCTCCGCCATGCCGCCGGACACTGTCTCGATTGTTGCCGAGCCACCCTCGGTCGCTGCCTTGTCGAAGGCTGTGCCACGTACTGTGATGACCAGCTTCTTGTCGCTCGTCTTCACCTTGGCAATGGCGTTGCCCGCATAGATCGGCCGGGTGAAGCTGTTCGGTCCGTCGAGGGCAATGATGTCGCTGATCTGCATGACGTCGAGCAAAGCAGCGACGCGCGGAGCGATATTCTTGCCGGTCGTCGTGGCGCTGGCGAGAAAGGCGTCATGATCCGCCATTAGCGCGACCACCAGCGGCGCGACATTTTCCGGCAGCTGATTGGCTAGCGATGCATCTTCGGCGAGATGCACCTTGGCCACGCTGGCGATTTTGGCGGCTGCGTCCGCAACGGCCGCGCAACCGGAGCCGGCGACGAGCAGATGGACCTCACCCAGTTTCGCGGCGGCAGTCACGGTATGGAGGGTCGCGTCCTTGACGCTCGCATTGTCATGCTCGACCAGAACCAGCGTCTTCATGCGGACACTCCCAATGCCTTCAGTTTTGCGACCAGCTCATCGACGCTGGCGACCTTGATACCCGCCTGCCGCTTGGGCGGCTCTGAGACGTTGAGCGTCTCGTGGCGCGGGGTCATGTCCACGCCGTAATCGGCCGGGCTCTTCTGAGTGAGCGGCTTGGCCTTGGCCTTCATGATGTTGGGCAGCGAGGCATAGCGTGGCTCATTGAGGCGCAGGTCCGTGGTAATGATGGCAGGGAGTTTGAGGGCCACTGTTTCAAGGCCGCCATCAACCTCGCGGGTGACGTTGACGGCTTCGCCGGACACTTCGACTTTGCTGGCGAACGTGCCTTGGGCCCAGCCGAGCAGAGCGGCCAGCATCTGGCCGGTCTGGTTGCTGTCGTCATCGATCGCCTGCTTGCCGAGGATGATGAGGCCGGGCTGTTCCTCATCGGCAATCGCCTTGAGGATTTTGGCGACAGCGAGCGGTTCGGCCACACCGTCATGCGTCACCAGAATGGCGCGGTCTGCGCCCATGGCGAGCGCCGTACGGAGTGTATCCTGCGCCTTGGCTTCACCGATGGAGATGGCGACGATCTCGGTCGCCACGCCCTTTTCCTTGAGGCGAATGGCTTCCTCCACGGCGATCTCGTCGAACGGATTCATGCTCTGCTTGACGTTGGCAAGGTCGACCCCGCTGCCGTCCGCTTTCACACGGGGTTTCAAGTTAAAATCGAGCACCCGCTTGACGGGGACGAGAATCTTCATCGGCGCTCTCCTGCTTGCCGGATGGGTTAATAATTGACGTTCACGTCAACGTCAAATGGCGGCCCCGTTTTGCGCGAATTCGGCCATCAGGTCCGGAAAACGCTCAATGGGCGGGAGTGCCTCGAACCTATGGGCTGCGCCCGTCTTCGCCCATGGCAGGGCCTCGGACGTGAAGGTTTCGAGAAATGGCGGTGTGCGCGGCGGATCATCCAGCAGCGTGGTACGCAGATTGACGATATCGTCCATGCCATCCGGCCGGGTGAAAGCCCAGCTCAGGCAGTGGGGACAGAAATAATGCCGTGCTGCGCCATGCAGTCCGCCGAGTACCGGCTCGCCCGCAATGACTTCAAACTGGCCGGTGGGATAGCAGCTGGTTAGCGAGAAGGCGCTCGACGCCATGCGCTGGCAGCCCCGGCAATGGCAGGCGGCGGTGAATAATGGCGCGCCCGTCACACGCAGGCGCAGCCGGCCGCATCGGCATCCGCCTTCGGCGGTGGTCGATGCAGCCGGCGACTGGCTCATCAGGCGACCTTCTTCACTTCTGCCACGATCTTGCGGGCCGCATCGCCCAGATCGTCGGCCGGGACGATGTCGAGGCCGGAGCTGGCGAGAATATCCTTGCCCTGCTGCACATTGGTGCCCTCAAGGCGTACAACCAGAGGCACGGCGAGGTTCACTTCCTTGGCTGCCGCGACAATGCCTTCGGCAATGATGTCGCAGCGCATGATGCCACCAAAGATGTTGACGAGAATGCCCTTCACAGCGGGATCGGAGAGAATGATCTTGAACGCCGCCGTCACCTTCTCCTTGCTCGCGCCACCGCCTACGTCGAGGAAGTTGGCCGGGAACATACCGTTCAACTTGATGATGTCCATCGTCGCCATGGCAAGGCCGGCGCCGTTCACCATGCAGCCAATGTCGCCGTCCAGCTTGATATAGGCGAGGTCATATTTGCTCGCCTCCAGCTCCATCGGATCTTCCTCGGTCTCGTCGCGCAGCGCCATCAGGTCCGAGTGGCGGAAGAGCGCGTTACCGTCGAAACCGACCTTGGCGTCCAGCACCTGGATCTGGCCGCCGGCAATGGCGAGCGGGTTTATCTCGATCTGGCTGGCATCGGTGGCGAGGAACGCCTTGTAGAGCGATGCAGCAACCTTGGCGGCCTGCTTGGCGAGATCACCCGACAATTCCAGCGCGGCGCCGATGCGGCGGCCGTGATGGGGCATGAAGCCGGTCGCCGGGTCGATGGTGATGGTGTGGATCTTCTCGGGCGTCGAGTGCGCGACTTCCTCAATATCCATGCCGCCTTCGGTCGAGGCGACGAGCGCGACGCGGCCGCTGCTGCGGTCCACGAGCAGGGCGAGGTAGAATTCCTTCTCAATGTCCACGCCGTCAGTCACATAGAGACGGTTCACCTGCTTGCCGGCCGGGCCGGTCTGCACGGTGACGAGCGTGTTGCCGAGCATGTCGGTCGCCGCTGCGCGCACCTCCTCAAGCGTTTTGGCGAGGCGCACGCCGCCCTTGGCATCCGGCCCCAGCTCCTTGAACTTGCCCTTGCCGCGTCCGCCGGCATGGATCTGCGCTTTCACGACATAGAGCGGACCCGGAAGCCGCCCCGCAGCCTCGACGGCTTCCTCGACCGTGAGCGCGGCATGGCCGGCGGGAACAGGCGCGCCAAATCTGGCGAGCAGTTCCTTGGCCTGATATTCGTGAATGTTCATGGGAGCCTTGTGCCTTTCATAAGATATGATCCGTTGCGCGGCACCATAGCCGATCGGGCGGCGCGTAATTTGCAAAGTTGCGAAATGTGCCTGTCAGATAGCCAAAGCGCAGCGCATGGCGGCGGAAGTTGTCACCGCGATGATCTCCGGGTCACCGAGCGCGCGAACCTGGTGGCTCAGTTCCGCATAAGTCATGTCGCGTAGATCCACGTTGCTGGCCTTGTAGAGCGACTGCAGCTTTCTCAGCTGGCCGTTGCTCAGCCGATCGGTCATGGCATTGGCCATGCACCCCGCCATCGGTGGGCTGAGGCCTGCATCCATGAGGCCGGCACGCAGCCGGGATTCAGGCGTCGCGCAGCCGGCAAGGAGGAGCAGGACAGGTAGAGCAAAAGCGGCGAAGCGCGCGCCAGAGCCCTGAAAAGCGAGGGTTGTCATATCTTCTTCCTTAGCGGCGGATAGGCGGGGCGCCAGTCTTCCCGGTCGCTTGAGGGATTGCCGTGGTGCGGCCGTGCGTGCCGCCCGTGTCTGCCCATGATATGAGAGGAACATCGCGGTGCTTTGGTTGCCGCGTCACGGAAGTTATCGCCTCGTCGCCCGGCATTGAGGGCGCCGTTAACTGGTCGTCCGCGCACCCCGAGAGAAACTGGACAGCATGGGCACATAACAAAGTGAATGTGAGGTCGGGAAGATTGCCCAATGGCGGATCGGTTCAAGGTTATCTTCATGCTGACCGGCTGAAGCATCACATCCCCCGACGACTGCTCCGGTCGCACATCCCGCCGCAAGCGGCAGACGCACCTCCATAGGCGTGGGTTTTGCTCCAGCGCGATACACCCCCGCCCACTCCGCAAAGGAGGGAACGGGCACTCGCCTCAGCATTTTACTGAAGTGCAGCGGTGCTCCCACTTGATCGCATCGGCGAAACGGTTGGTCAATCCGTTGTGGGCATGGCGCGTGTGTCGATGGGCCATGGTGTCGCCCGAGCCGGCTTTGACGCATCGGCGGACGAGCTACGTGCATCCTGCCTGGCCGACCGGGTAGCGCTGCTGTTTTGCGCCTCCTTCATCGCGGCTTTGGCCCGATCGATATAGGGATCGAGCTTGCCCGCGTCATACGCCTTTTTGAGCTTGGTGCCGATAATGGCGGCGGCTGCGCCGACAATGAGCGTTCTGAGCATGTGCATCTCCTGCTGGAATGAGCGGTTGCTGGAACAACGCCTAGGTGGTTCGCGCGGTTCCGCCATTGTTGCGATCTGTGACGAGTGCACTCGATAGGTTACGGAAAGTGCTGCGCCTTATCCGGCCGACCGACATCAAGAGATGGGGATGCGAGCCACAGTGATTGAAGGGGGTGAGGACACACGATCGGATTGAGCGCAACTCATGCACCGACATGGGCCTATTGGATAGCCCATGTCGGATCCTCCGGTATCAAGGTGTCTTGAAAAGCATTAATCATTATTCGCAGCGTACATTCCTGCTGTCGATCTGCTGCCCGGCAACGGCGCCGCCAACGCCGCCTATAATGGTGCCCAGCGTCTTGCTGCCATTAGGCGCGATGATATTGCCCAGCACGCCGCCGGCAAGACCGCCGACGATAGCACCGCGCGTGCCATCCCGCCGCTTGCAATAATAGCGTCCACGCCCGTCGCGATAAATCTGATCGTTTTCACCCAGATAATAGCCGCGATCGGCGTTGTGGCGGGGTCGCTCGTAACGCGGCCGGTCGTTGCCATAGCCATCCGCGCAGGCGGCGAGCGGCAGGCAGGCTGTTACCGCGGCGAGAGGAACGAGGAGGGTCTTGCGCATAGCGGGGCCTTTCTATTGGCATGACGGGCGCGCTTATGCGAAGCGCCCCTTGCCCCTGTTCAACGCTCGATATCCGCTTGCGTTCCGCGCATCCCGGCAAACGGCCGACACCGCCGCCCGGCTCCGTCCATGTTCAGCTCAGCGTATAATCGAGCGTGATCTCCGCCTTAAGGAGTTTGGAGATGGGGCAGTTGGCCTTGGCGCCGCTCGCAATCTTGATGAACTCGTCCGCGCCGATATCCGGCACGGTGGCCGCCAGTGTCAGATCAGAGCGGGTAACCGTGAAGCTATCGCCATCCGGCTCCAGCGTCACCACCGCCTCGGTCTCCAGCGTGCCGTCCGTGTAGCCCGCCTTTGCCAGCGCAAAGGACAGTGCCATGGTAAAGCAGCTCGCATGAGCAGCGGCGATGAGTTCCTCCGGATTGGTACCGGGTTCGTTCTCGAAGCGGGTGTTGAAGCCATAGCGATTGTCAGAAAGTACGCCGGACTCGGTCGAGATGTGGCCTTTGCCGGCCTTTCCAAGCCCATCATAACGGGCCGATGCGCTGCGTTTTACCATCGCAAATCTCCTCTGGGACCGGATGGGACCACCCATGCCGGGCAGAGTGCATATGGGGCGGGATCGCGGCGAAAGAAGGGGGCGCATGCCTTATCTGCCAATGATGCCATTTATCAGGGCGGTGAGCCGCCGGTGGGACGGCAGTGGGGCTCGTGTGACCATGCGACTGCACCGTGGAAGACGCTCTCATGCTCATGATGGCTAGCGAGTGGTCGCCAGCCCACGGCTTGAGTACCGATCGCCCGGTCTCGACAGACCGGACCGATCGACTTGATTGCATCCCGCAGCCGGGAGGCGATCACTCCGCGGCCACTGTTTCCGTCTTCTTCCCGAGCAAGGGCGCAAGATATTGTCCCGTATAGCTGCGCTTCTCCTTCACCACCTGTTCCGGTGTCCCCACCGCAACGATTTCGCCACCCTTGACGCCACCTTCCGGGCCCAGGTCGATAATATGGTCCGCAGTTTTGATGACATCGAGATTATGTTCGATAACGACGACGCTGTTGCCCTGGTCGACCAGCGCGTGGAGCACGTCGAGCAGCTTGCGGACATCTTCGAAATGCAGTCCTGTCGTGGGCTCATCGAGAATATAGAGGGTGTTGCCGGTGGCGCGGCGAGAGAGCTCCTTGGCAAGTTTGACGCGCTGCGCCTCGCCGCCTGACAGCGTTGTGGCCTGCTGACCGACCTTGACATAACCGAGACCGACTTCGGCCAGCATGGCCATTTTGTCGCGGATCGGCGGCACCGCCTTGAAGAATTCGACGGCGTCTTCCACCGTCATGTCCAGCACATCGGCGATGCTGTTGCCTTTGAATTTTACCTCCAGCGTTTCGCGATTATAGCGTTTGCCACCACATTCCTCGCAGGTGACGTAGACGTCCGGCAGGAAGTGCATCTCAATCTTGATGAGGCCATCGCCCGCGCAGGCCTCGCAGCGGCCACCCTTCACGTTGAAGGAGAAGCGACCCGGCTTGTAGCCGCGCGCCTGCGCTTCCGGCAGGCCGGCAAACCAGTCGCGGATATTGGTGAACGCGCCGGTATAGGTCGCGGGATTGGAGCGCGGCGTGCGGCCGATGGGCGACTGGTCGATGTCGATCACCTTGTCGAGATGCTGGAGGCCATCCACCTTGTCATGCGCGCCGGCGACGAGGCGTGCGCCATTGAGGGTGCGGGCCGCGGCCGCATAAAGCGTGTCGATGGTAAAGCTCGATTTGCCTGAACCGGATACGCCGGTGATGCAAGTGAAGGTGCCGAGCGGGATGGATGCGGTGACACCCTTCAGGTTGTTCGCGCGGGCATTGGTGAGGGTAAGCTTCTTGCCATTGCCCTTGCGGCGCCGAACCGGCACCGCAATCTCCCGCGTGCCGTTGAGATAATCGGCGGTGAGCGAGCCGCTGGTTGCGAGAATATCCGCCAAAGTGCCCTGCGCGACGATGTTGCCGCCATGCACGCCGGCGCCGGGGCCCATATCGACGATATGATCGGCCGAACGGATCGCATCCTCGTCATGCTCGACCACGATGACGGTGTTGCCCAGATCACGCAGCCGCTTGAGTGTGACGAGCAGCATGTCGTTATCGCGCTGGTGGAGGCCGATGCTCGGTTCGTCCAGCACATAGAGCACGCCGGAGAGGCCGGAGCCGATCTGGGATGCGAGGCGGATGCGCTGACTCTCGCCGCCCGACAGCGTGCCGGAGGTGCGATCCAGATTGAGATAATCGAGTCCGACATTGTTGAGGAAACCGAGCCGCTCGATAATCTCTTTGAGAATCGCTTTGGCGATCTGGTTCTGCTGATCGGTGAGTTGCTCCGGCAGCGCCGAGAACCACGCCAGCGCGGCGACGACGGACATGCGCGTGGGCGTGGCGATATCGTCCCCGGCGACTTTCACCGCCAGCGCCTCCGGCTTCAACCGCGCGCCGCCGCAGGTCTCGCAGGGCTGGGCGGTTTGATAATTGCTCAGTTCCTCGCGCATCCACGCGCTGTCCGTCTGCAACATGCGGCGGTTGAGGTTGCCGATCACGCCCTCAAATGCCTTTTTCACCTCATAGGTCTTGCGGCCATCCTGAAAGCGCAGCGTGACCGGCTTGCCGCCGGTGCCGTGCAGAATGACGAGCCGCACTTCGCCGGGCAGGTCCTGCCATGGTGTATCGAGATCAAAGCCGAATTCGCGGGCCAGACTGGCCAGCACCTGCATATAATAGGGCGAGGGCGGGTTGGATTTGGCCCATGGCGCGATGGCGCCCTTCTTGAGAGTCAGCGCCTCGTTAGGGACGACCAGTTGCTCGTCGAACAGCAATTTTTCGCCCAGCCCATCGCAGGCCGGACAGGCGCCTTGCGGGGCGTTGAACGAAAAGAGCCGCGGCTCGATCTCCGCGATGGTGAAGCCGGAGACCGGGCAGGCGAATTTTTCGGAGAAGATGATGCGATTGGCGGGGATGCCGGTGCCTTTCATCGCGCCACCGTCGCTCGCTTCATCCTCACGGCCGGGAACGACGCCGTCTGCCAGATCGACATAAGCGAGGCCGTCCGCCAGCTTGAGCGCCGTCTCGAAACTCTCCGCAAGCCGCTGCGCCATATCCGCGCGGATGATGACGCGATCGACCACCACCTCGATGTCATGCTTATATTTCTTGTCGAGCGCAGGGGCCTCTTCGATAGAATAATATTCCCCATCGATGCGCACGCGGGTGAAGCCCGTGCGCTGCCATTCGGCCAGTTCCTTGCGATATTCGCCCTTGCGGCCGCGCACCACCGGCGCCAGCAGATAGGCGCGCGTGCCTTCCGGCAAGGCCAGCACCCGGTCGACCATCTGGCTCACCGTCTGTGCGCTGATCGGAAGACCCGTGGCGGGTGAATAGGGGATGCCCACGCGCGCCCAGAGCAGGCGCATATAGTCGTATATCTCGGTGACGGTCGCCACGGTGGAACGCGGGTTGCGGCTGGTCGTCTTCTGCTCGATGGAGATGGCTGGCGAGAGGCCGTCAATATGCTCGACATCGGGCTTCTGCATCATCTCCAGAAACTGGCGCGCATAGGCCGAGAGGCTTTCGACATAGCGCCGCTGCCCTTCGGCGTAGATGGTATCGAAGGCGAGGGAGGATTTGCCGGAACCGGACAGGCCGGTGATGACGATGAGCCGATCGCGCGGCAGATCGACGTCGATGCCCTTGAGGTTATGCTCGCGCGCGCCGCGCACGGAGAGGGTGGTGAGACTCATGCGTGCGTTCTATCTCTGTTCCTATAGGGAATCCAGAGCGCAACATAGGAATGCGCGCCGCCGGATACGAGGGGGAGGGCGATAAAGGGAACCGGGGCGGGCATCAGGGATTTGATCAGGGTCATGGACGGCGGCCGGGCGGCCGCTATAAGTCGCATGACGTGCCGCGTTGCCGGGCAGAAGGACGGGGCGGTATAAGGAGATCGGGCATGCATATACGTTCATGGGCACGGGCCGGGTTGATTGTCGCCGCGATTGCCGGGGCGTCGGTAAGTGCATTGGCGGCCGACCCGCCCGAAGTGCAGGATGAGCGCCGCGCGCTCAACGGTGCGCAGGCGCAGATGGCCGCGCAGCAGCTGGCCGATTACCGGGCGGAGAGAATCCGGATCGCCGACGAGCAGGCCGCGAAGGAAGCCAGCTATCGCGACGCGGTGGCTGCCCATGATGCGGAAGTGGCCGCGATGCGCCAGAGGGCCGCCGATGATCAGGCGCGCTGGGAGGCCGCCGTAGCCGCTTGCAACGCAGGAGATTACAGCCAGTGCGCCCAACCGCAGCAGCCTTGAGAGCCACGCGACGCCGATAGCCGCTTCGGTTATGCCAGCATGTAGTTGCTCCAACCGGCGTGATCCAAGATCGAGGAAATCGGGCAACCGGTCTTGCGCTATATCGCTCCTCTACCGTGTGGCTGCTGATGTTGCGTTTGGGCCGCCGCGCCAGAGAATAAGGGCTGGGTCAAGCGGATGAGGCATGATGGTATCGCCGCGGATAAGCTGGACGGCATGTCGATGAGGCGATGTGACGCGCCGCCTTTCCGGACACTAGCGGTCTATTGAATCGACCTTTGCGTCAGGTCGCGATCATCCGGCTGAAGGGCATATTCAGCCTCTTGATTTCCAAAGTCGTTAGCGGCAGAATATCTACCGTGATAGGAGATTGTTCATGACCATAGCCGCGACTCCCATTCTTCCCCGGTTCGGCGCGGAAATTTCCGGGGTGGACATCAGTAAGCCGCTGGACGCCGAGACGATCAGACAGATCATCGCGCAGCAGGATAAATGGGGCGTCACCGTCTATCGCAATACCGGTCTCGATGATGAGGGCCAGATCGCCTTCGCGCGCAATTTCGGGCATCTGGAGAGCCTGCCGCCGCGTGACGGACGGCCGCGCATCTTCCTGTTCAATGCCGGCAATCTCGACGCCAATGGCGAGATCAACTGGAGCCCGCATGCGACGACCTATCGCAAGGGCGACCAGATCTGGCATACGGACAGCAGCTTCATGGATCTGCGGACATCCTATTCGATGCTGCGAGCGGTCGAGGTCCCCTCATCCGGCGGGCCCACCTGGTTCGCTGATACGCGCTCGGCCTATGACGATCTGCCGCAGGCCATCAAGGACAAGATCGACAATCTGGAATGCGAGCACAGTCTCTGGTGGTCGCGCAAGCAGGGCGGCGCGGACATCACGCGCGAGCAGATTGAAGAGCGGCACCGGCCTGTTCACAAGATGGTGCATGTTCATGCCGGCTCGGGGCGCAAGGCGCTCTATCTCGGTGCGCATTGCTATCGGGTGGTTGGCTGGAGCTGGGAGGAAAGTCGCGAACTGATCGACTATCTCAACGATTTCGCGACGCAGCCGCCCTATGTGATGTCGATCGACTATGCGGTTGGCGATATGGTGATCTGGGACAATCTGGCCAGCTATCACAAGGGTGGGCAGTTCGACTGGAACGAGCGCCGGGATATGCGACGGGCCACTGTGCGCGAGGCGCCGGCCCCGGATGTCGCCGACGATCCGTTCGGTGAACTGTTCAGCCAGGCGCCGGCGATCAAGCCGGTGGCCGCTGCCTAATCCGGCGCGTGGGCGGGGGCAGGCGGGCGGCTATTATCATCGTGACGGGCGATGCCCCGGTAGCGAGGAGGTCGCGGTAGTCGCTTGTGGGCGATAGTGCGCCGCGTCCTCTTGTCGGCACGGCCGTGGCCAGGCCCGTTTTTCGGATCGGGCAGGGAGGAATTCACGATTATTCCGCGGTGCGGAAGCTGTCGCCTGTCCCGAGCAGGTTTACGTCGGGTGTAAGCAGGATTGCGACCGAAGAGGCAGGCTCTGGCCGCAGATAATCAACGCCGACGGCAGGGAAATCGCCCTCTGCGATACTATCGCCGTTATGGCGTGGATTATAGTTTTCCAGCAGGATCTGGTGGACGGCGAAGCGATCGTCCGGCGGAGCGGGTTAAGTGATCCGGCGGCATGCGACAATCGGTGCAGAGCGTGTGAACGCCCGGCACGCTCGCCGCTTGTGTTGTCCGTGCTTTGGCGAATCACCGCTGCCACAAGATGAAGGCACGCCATGGGTTTGGCACGCGCCGCTGGCCGTGTTGCACGCATGGTCGCGAAGGCTTGCTACATCGCGCTTCGATCGAGGCGACGGCGGCCGCCACGTGTAGGCTTGCGGCTTTTGCTATAGCGTGTCGCTGGCGACGATCACCTGCCGCAGTTGGCGAGAGCATCCGGTGCGAACCAGCTCGGCGCGGGCAAGGCCGCGCTGCCGTGCTGATCTATCCGGTGGAGCGATGATGCGTGATCCAGCCATCCCGGAATGAGGGCGACCGCCGTTTGGCCATGAATGGTCCTTCCGGTCACGCCGTTACATGGTGACGACGACTTTGCCGATCTGCTGGTTGGATTCGAGGAAGCGGTTGGCCTCCACAATCTCGCTGAACGGAAAGATCCGCGCGATTACGGGTTTGAGGTGGCCCAGTTCAAGTCCGAGCAGAATGCGCTCGCGCGCAGCCTTGTAGCGATGCGGATGATTCCAGATTTCGGAGGCGACCCAGCCGCGCATGGAGAGCGCCTTGAAGGCCATGTGCCAGTGCGGATAAGGCGTGGGCTGCTCGCTGAGGCCACCATAGATGAACAGGATGCCGCGCTCCGCCATGGCGCTCGCCAGCATATCCACATAGGGTCCGCCGACCGGATCGAACACGATGCGCGCGCCGGTGCCGCCGGTGATGCGCATCACTTCCTCGCGAAGATCGACCTCTTCGGTCGCAATGACATGCGCCGCGCCCAGATCACGCAAAGCATCCGCCTTGGCGCTGGTGCGCGTCGCGGCGATGGGGATGGCGCCGGCCCAGTTGGCCAGCTGGATCGCCGCGAGACCGACGCTGCTCGAGGCCGCGCGGATGATCGCGTAATCGCCGATCCCCGCCTGCGCGACCTCGATGATCGCATAGGCCGTCATATACTGCATCCAGATCGCGGCGGCTTCGGCCGGTGTAAGGCCGGGTGGCGCCGGCAGAAGGCAACGTGCCGGAACGATGGCCTGCTCGCCCCACACGCCATATTGGCCGAGCGAATACATGGGCAGCGCGCAGACCCGGTCGCCTACGGCAAAGCCGCTGACGCCCTCGCCCAGCGCTTCCACGATGCCGCAGGCCTCGTAGCCGATCAGGGTCGGCAATTGCGGTTTGGTCGGGTAACGGCCGGCGCGGAACATCGCTTCGGACCGGTTGAGGCCAACTGCCTCGACGCGGATACGCACCTCTCCCATGCCCGGCGCGCCGATCTCCACCTCGTCGAACCGCAGCACGTCCGGCCCGCCCAATTCATGGACGCGAATGACTTTGGCCATGATATCCTCTCCCATATTGCTCGCTTTCACCTCTTCTAGAGCCTTTTTCAGCCCGGTGGAAATAGCTGCCGGCTTGTAAAACGACGTTCCGGCGAGAAGGCGAGATGATGAAACACGCGCTGCGCGACACCGAACCTGCGCAGCGAAAATTATCGGGTAATGCAACATTGCGTGCACTTGATAAGAAAAGGGGCCCTCCCGAAGGAAGGCCCCTGATTTCTCGGTTCGAATACCGCGTGAGCGGTGATCAGAACTTCATCGTCGCGCCAAGATAGAAGCGGCGGCCGTTCGTGTCGTAGAATTGAGCATTATAGCTGCCGCCAGCCAGCTGACCATCGGCTGCCGGATTGGTATTGGCAAGGTTGACGTTGGTCAGTGGCGGCTGCTTGTCGAACAGATTCTCGATCCCAAACCGCATGTTGACATCCCGGTTGATAGCGAACGAGCCATTCAGAGCGAAGACGTCATAGGCCGGTGCGCCAGTCGTGGCCGTGCCACCCGGGAAGAGCGGCTCGGAGCCATCTTCAATGGCGGGTAGGTGCTGCCACTGCAGGCCGATGCCGAACGGCCCAACCCGATAATTGGCCGATGCCAGCAGGCGCCAGCGATAGACACCGGTGTTCAGACCATTGTCCGAGGTGCCGAACGTGCCGGCATAATCGACCAGCGGCAAGGCCGGGTTCGCAGCCGATTTGAAGTGCAGCATATAGTTGAACAAGCCATTGAGCGCGAGCGTACCCGGCCCAACATCGAAGGCCCAATCGAGTTGGGCGTCGATGCCCTCGATCTGGAAGCGGCCACTGTTCACGTAAGACGTCTTCACGTCGCCCAAAGTGCCGACCGTTGTATTCCGCTTGATCGCCAGGCAGTTCGCATTGGCTGCGGCGGCGATCGGGTCGGTTGCGATGGCCGGGTTGAACATTGGATCAAAGCACTGCTGTTGCTTCGAGGCGATCGATTCAACGCCAATGGCGTCCTTCACCTTGATGTTGAAATAATCAACCGTCAGACGGAGCCGCGATAAGGCGGGAGCCGCGAACGGCGACGAGATGACCATTCCAGCAGTCCATGTGTCAGCCGTTTCCGGAGACAGGTTAGGATTGCCCACAACGGTTGGCCAAGCGAAGCCGAACGTGCCGCTATCCTGTGCGAAGTTCCCGGTGTAGAAGTTTTGCGCGGTTGTTGGATCGCCGGACGCATTCATCATGATCTCGCAAACTGCGCGAACATTGGCTGCGTTGCTATTCGCTGCAGCGTTCGCGGAGAAAGCGTTCGGGTTTTGCAGCGAACATGGATCGCCGACGGTGTTGACGCCAAATGTCTGCTGCGATGCCAGATAGAGTTCAGCGATATTTGGCGAACGTTCGGCGCGGTTGAAGCCACCCCGGAAGCGGAGCCAGTCCGTCACTTCCCAGTCACCCAAAACCTTATAAGTGTAGCTGGTACCGGTCGTGTTGTAATCGGAGACACGGCCGCCAATTTCAAGGCTGAGCTTCTTGATGCCTGGAACATCCCCGATGACGGGAATCAGCATCTCGGCATAGGCTTCCTTCACATTATAGCTGCCGAAAGTATCTTCGCTCGGATAAATGCCGAGAGCCTGATCTTCGAAAGAGCGACCCTGTGACGTCAGCGTATCGTTGATAAATTCGAACTTCAATGAACGATGGCTTACGCCGACTGCCGCGCCGAGTGGGCCTGCGGGCAACTCAAGCAATGTACCCTGAACGTTGGCTTCCCAGATCGTTTGTTGAACCTTGGAGCGGTTCTTCAGATCTGCGCGCACGGCCTCGAGGCAGTCTTCGGAATAATTCTGATCGCCGAAGATGTTGAGGCCGGTGGTGCAGGTGCCGGTCGATGCACCGAAGCCACCTTGCTCACTGTTACCTGTCAGCGAGAAGCCTTCGCCGAAATTCGGTGCACCCATAACCGTCCGCAGGCGGCTGAGCGAGTAGATACCCGTCTGGCGTGCAAAGGTCTCGGACTGGCCATGGTTGCCGTATATTTCCCAGGTCCAGTCAGTGCCGGGGATCTTCCCTTCGAAGCCGGCAATCATGTTGAAGGTGGTCACGTCTGTGAAGGTTTCACGGGGATCCTTCATCAGCCCGGTTATTGTGACGGGCGCATTGGGATCGGCGCGTGCATTCAACAAGGCCTGCAGGTCACCCGGAATAACATTCTGGAACATCTGGGTGTTGGTGCAGCCGCCCACGGCGCTGAGAGCGCAGTCGAACTGGCTACCATAGGAAGCAAAGGCCGGGTTGGTGGGATTGTCCCGCAGGTTGCCCGGTGTCGTGTCGACATAGGGCGAGCCATTATACATCATCCCATTGAGAATGACGGAGCTTGGATTGCCTGCGCCGTTCAGATTGCCGCTGCCGATATAGGCGCCGTCACCCCAGGGAATGTCCACGCCCCAGCCGCCAGTGATCGGGCCGGGCTCGTTCTTGGTGTAGGTCGAGACCTGGCTGAACAAACCCTGTCCGAAGACGCTGATCCAGTCGTTGATCTCATAGGTGCCGCGCGTGAACACGTTGTACCGCGTCATTGGCAGAATGAGATAAAGATCGTTATTATTCTGGCTCAGCGTGCCCGCATTGCTCAGCTTGTAACCAAAATCGTCAATTGGTGCGTTGAAGCCGGAAAAATACGGGGTGTAGGTGGTGGCGAAGGGATTGTCGGGCGTTGGCGTCGGGCGCGACCATGAGCCGTTCACATAAGCTGAGCCGTCGCGGTTGGTATAGACGGTGGGGTTACCTGGCAGTTGCATGCCAGGGAACATGCTCTCTTGCAGCGCCGTATCAGTGATCGGATTGTCGAACCCGAAAACAATGCCGGGACGATCGACAAAGAACTGTGTGCCGCCAATATCCTTGTTTGCCCACAGCTTGCGATATGCCTTCCGATCGCGCTGGTAGCTTGAGCCACGATCATTGATCGACATGGCGATGCTGATGTTACCGCGACCATCGGCAAAGTCGGTGCCCATGATGCCCGAAATCTGCCACTCGCGATTGTCGCCGCGCTCGGTGATGCCCATCTGTGCATCAAATTCGACACCGACGAAATTCTTCTTCAGGATGAAGTTGGTGACACCGGCCACGGCGTCTGCGCCATAAGTGGCCGACGCGCCGCCGGAGATCACCTCGACCCGCTCGATCGCCGCTGCGGGAATCGTGGAAATATCGACGACACCCGACGCGTTGCCCGGCGTTGCCCGGCGACCATCGACCAGGACGAGGTTACGGTTGGCGCCGATGCCGCGTAGCGACACGGTCGCCGCACCGGGCGTGTTCGTCGCTGTTGGCTGGATGTCTTCGCCCAGCGTCGGCGTCTGTGCCGGAATGAACTGCGGTAACTTGTTGAGATTCGTTTCGAGCGCGGCCGTGCTGGACTGTTCGAACAACGTCGAATCGACCGTCACGATGGGGCTGTTGGCATTATAGTCGCGGCGCACGATGCGCGAGCCGGTGATGACGATGGCTTCGGCATCGGCTGCATCGGCGCCATCCTGCGCATGGGCGGGTGCAGTCAGCGAGATGGAGGCCATGCCGGCGCAGCTCGCCAGCAGGGCGACCCGCAGCATTTGGCCGAGCGGGCGGCCTGTGGTTTCGGTAACGCTTCTCAAGATCCTTCTCCCCTTGATAGTGAGTTCATTGCGCCTTTGTGGACGTCAAAGATGTAGAAACCGGTTGATTTGCTTCAGGTCCGATCGCGTCATGCGTTGTCGGAATATCGAGATATGGCCGCTCGTCTCCGCGCGCTTCATGGCGTGCGGATGGTCGCGCTCTGAATGGACAGAGTCACCGTTGGATGAAAGGCGTGTTGAAAATATCTCGTCCTCCCCCTGCGATGCTGTGTGCTACTTTACGTAACCTTATTGATAAACTCACGTCTAAGCACGCAATGAAGGCTTGTCCAGCAAGCGGAGCATTGACTTTGTTTCGAAAGAGCAGATCGAAAATGCGGCGTGGCATATCGGCAACAGCAGGCGGCGTGCTGGAAATATAAGCCGGCCGGAGCGCTTGGGTTCGCGCTCCGGCCGGTCTCATCGTCACAGGGATGGCCACTGGCCGGCCCGAACGGTTTCAGTCCTGATGCTGGCGCGCCATGATGCGCGCCCGGCGGCGCCGTTAGCGGACGCGCTCCACGCGAATGGACGACTGACGGCCGACATTCATCAGATAGCTGCCCAGCGCGGCTTTGCGGATGGACACGGTCTCATTGGGCGCTGGCGGACGGAAGCTGGAGCTGGCGCGCTCGGTCATGCGCCACACAGCGCCATCGGCGAGGGTGAATTGCCATCGCTGGAGGCCATTATCCCGCGACGACAGGACGGCCACATTGACCTCATCCGGCGAGGTGTCCACGGCGCGCTGAGGTGCGACACGTTCGACCTGCTCCGCGCCGAAGCCGGAGGCTGCCGGTGCAGCGGCCGCCGGTGGCGGCGGGGGCGGCGCGGCAGGTGTGCGGATCGAGGCGGCGCCAAAGCCGGAAGCGCCTGATGGCGCGCCGCTTTGCTGGCCGGTCGGGATAGAGTCGTAGCAGGCGATCCGCGCCGACTTCTTGGCGATACGGGCGCAAACGGCCAGCTGGTCTTCCAGGCTCCCCTGCGCGGTTGCCGGCGCGCTCAGCATCGACAGGCCCGCAACGGACATGGCGATGCCCATGCCCAACGTCATTTTCCCGATCAGCATTCCCCAACTCCTTAAATATATGCGCTCACCATCATGCCCGGCGATGCCGGTCTGCCGAAGTGCAGCCGACTCGTCAAACGCCAGGCGAATGAAACAGCGCCTCAATATGCGGCGATTGGCCGATGCGCCAGTATTGCCATGAGAACATTGACCGCATCAGGAAATGTGACCAATCATGGCGCATCGGCGGGTTGGGGCCCTCCCCGGACGATTATGGAGAGAAACGAGACGATGCGGAACAACTTGGCGTGGAAGTAAGCCGCGATGAAATCGTCTCCGCCGCTCTGGCGGTTCTGGATGACGCCGGGCCGGACTGCTGCAACATGGCTGCTGTCGCCGCGCGGCTCGGGATCGCACGGGGCGCGCTCGAGCAGCGCTTCCCCGCGACAGAGCGCGTCGATACGCTGGGCGCAGCCATGGCGCTGCGGATCATGGCTGCCTTTCCCGTTGAGGCGACGGGCGAAGGCTGGCGTGAGCGGCTGACGCAGCGGGCGCTAAAGGCGCGGCGGGCGATGCTCTCGCGGCCGGGCGCGAGCCGCCTGTTCGCTTGTCTGCCCCTGCCGCTCCCGCTGGGGAACACCGCAAGCGAAGTAATCGCTGCCCTGCATGGCGCGGGCGCGCCGGAGGCGGAGGCCGAAGCGGCGGTGGTGCTTGTCGATCGGCTGACGATCGGGTCAGCGCTGGTCGAGCAAAGTCAGGGCGATGTTGCCGAGGGAGCGGACATATTCCAGCGGCAACTGGCGCTGGTGATGCGGGGCATTGCGGCCACGTTCGATGAACAGGGCGATGTTCCGCGCGACGAGCGGCGCAGTCAGTTCCAATCGAGGCTCTGGATATTCCTGCGCAATGCGCGTGAAAGTGCGAACATCGCCTTTGCGCGCACCGTGCATATCAATGAGCTGGATCGCCGCATTCTGCTGCTCCTGCAAGCGCAGGGCGATATGACGCTGGCGGCCATTTCGACCTCCAACGGCGTGGACAAGGCGCAGGTCAGCCGGGCGATCAAGCGGCTGGGCGAGGTAGGGCTGGTCGGGCGGGGCGGCATCCGCAGCCCCATTCACCTTAGCCCAAGCGGGCGTCAGCTGGCGGAAAAGCTGCTGCGGCAGGCTGAGTTGCGCAACCGCGAACTGACCTTCGGCGTGACTGATGCGCAGATGGTCACGCTGTTCGGCGTGCTCGATATTTTGCTGTCCCGCGCGGTGGCGCTGTTCGAGCAGGAACGCAAGTTGAGCGCGGGAAATCAGAAACAGGCCGAAACTGTCGATTTCCAGGATCTGGTCGATGAGGGGCTGCCCGGAGAGAATGGGGTGGCCGTTGACCGCTCACGTCTGTTGCCGCCATTCATCACGCTGTGCTCCTATATTTTACGTGGCGGCGCGCTGGCGCACAAGCGCCAGACCGGCCTTTCCAATTTCGATAGCTGGGTGATGAACGAGGTTTGCCGCCAGCCGCCGATCAGCTGGCCGCAACTGGTGCTGGCGCTTTACCGGGACCAGAGCCAGGCGGGGCGCACCGTCAACCATCTGATTGAATCGGGACTGGTCGAGCGCACAGGCAAGCCGGGGCGGCGGCACGGCTTTTTCGGGCCCACCGAGGAGGGGCGCCGGATTCATGGCATCATCACCGAAACGGCCGTGAAGCGCAGCGAGTTTCTGTTTCAGGGCATTGACGAAAAGCAGCTGGATATCTTCATGACCGCCTTTGAAACGCTGTGCCGCAATGCAGAGGTGCAGGCGGCCCGCGAAAAGGCGATTCAGGAGATGGATCGCGAGTGAGTGGACGATCGGGTCGGCAAAGATGCCTGCCAATCCGCAGGATGCGCCGACACAGGTTGGCGAAAGAACCTCGTTCGGTCGCCCTGTCATAGATGGCGCCCATGTGGACGGCGGGTGAGGAGCGTGATCTGCCCCGCTCCCGCCGCATAGTCTCTCTTGGCGGCGTGGCCGGCTCAGGCCAGCGTCGTCATCCAGCCGTGCGGGTCCGGACGGGTCCCGAGCTGGATGCCAACCAGCGCCTCGCGCAGCAGGCGGGCAACCTCGCCGCCATCGCCATTGCCGATGACGAAATCGCCTCGCGTGGAGCGCACTTCACCGATTGACGTAATGACGGCCGCCGTGCCGCAGGCGAAGGCTTCCTTGAGGCGGCCGCTCTTCGCGTCATCCTGCCACTGCTCGAAGCTATATGGCTGTTCCTTCACGGTATAGCCCGCCTCTGCGGCGACGGTGCGCAGCGAATCGCGGGTGATGCCCGGCAGGATCGAACCGTTGAGCGGCGGCGTGATGATGGTGCCGTCCGTAAAGACGAACATCACGTTCATGCCGCCCAGTTCCTCCACCCATTTGCGCTCGACCGCATCGAGGAACAGCACCTGGTCGCAGCCTTTTGCGATACCCTGCGCCTGCGGCTCCAGACTGGCTGCATAATTGCCGCCACATTTGGCTGCCCCCGTGCCGCCGGGAACGGCGCGGACATGATCATGGCTGACCCAGAGCGTGACGGTTGATTTGCCGCCCTTGAAATAACCACCGACCGGCGAGGCGATGACGCAATAAATATATTCCCGCGCCGGGCGCACGCCAAGAAACGCCTCGCTGGCGAACATGAAGGGGCGCAGATAAAGGCTTCCCTTGTCAGCGTCCGGCACCCAGTCGGCATCGGCGGCGACAAGCCGGCGGATACTCTCGACGAAAAGTTCTTCAGGCAGATGCGGCATGGCGAGCCGCGTCGCGCTCTGATTGAAGCGCTCGGCATTGGCCTGCGGGCGGAAGCTGGCGATGGCGCCATCGGGCAGGCGATAGGCCTTGAGCCCTTCGAAAATCTCCTGCGCATAATGAAGCACGGCTGCGGCCGGATCGAGGGCGATCGGCTCGCGCGGCCCGAGCACCGCATCATGCCAGCCCTGCCCCTGCGTGTAGCGGATCGTCACCATGTGATCGGTGAACAGCGTGCCGAAGCCGAGTTGCTCCATGGCGGCGGCGCGCTCGTCCGGCGAGGTCGGGTTGAGGAGGGGGCTGATCGAGAAATCCAGCATGATCGATAGTCCGTTGCGCGTTTGCGAAAGTGATGATGCGGGTCGGTAACAGGATCGTGACGCGCTGTCATGTGGCAGATGCAGCCCGCCGGGCAGCGCCGCACCTTCGCGCAGAGCGCCGAATATGCGCCGCGCGTCATTCCGGCAGAGGAGGCGCGCCGATCCGGCGAGTGACCGGGCAGGCCGCTCGATCAGTCATGCCCGTCCGATGCGACATTGCGGACAATCTCATGACTGCCCTTAAGAGCGGATGGTTGGCGGCGGCGAGCCTTTACGCATTCATGTCGTGCGCCGGTGGGGTCGGTGGGTGAGGCGCTTCCAACCGATCCAGATGCCACTGATCGAGGTCACCAGGCCGACGATGGAGAAGGCCCAAAGCAATATATCCCGGGCCGGGCGGTGGGTGTTCAGCACGTTGAAATCCCAACGATGGAGCAGGTCGAACAACCAGCGATAGACACGGTCGCGCCGCGTCACGCTGCGTGCGACAGTGCCGGTCTGCGGGTCGATATAGAGCCATGTCGCCGCCGGATCGTCAAAGCGCAGCCGCAGCACGGGCAGGCGCGGGGGCTCGGCAACGCCGTAATAATAGGCATCCTGCCCGGTCAGCCAGTCCGAGCGGCGCAGGGCATGGCCCGCCATGAGCTGGCGTGCAGCCTGCTCGATAGCGGGGCGAGCCGCTGCCGCCGGCGCTGGGGTGAGGTCGGGCAATGCGAGCACCCGGCGCTGCCCGGCCGCATCGAAGAGCGAGACGCGCCACTGGCCGGCGTCTCCGGTGACGCGGACAAGCCGCGCGCCTTGCGCCATTGTTCCCAGTTGCCGCAGATCGAGAGCGGGCATCAGCGTGCCGGCGGAATAGTCCTGCACGGCCTGTTCGTCTGGCCCCGATCCGGCGAATAAATGGCCCGGATCGACCGAGAGCCAGCCGCTGAAAATCCACGCGAGCAGAAAGAAACCGCCGGCAAGGCCCGCAATATGGTGCCAGAGCATCCAGCCATGATAAGGCGTCATGCGCCCGCCCTTGAAGCGCCGCTCGCGCACCCGGGTGCGTAATATGCCGATCCAGATGCCCGTCACGGCCGCCGCGATGCAGGGGCCGGACAGCCAGAGCACGGCCTGCCGCCACGCCTCGCCATTCTGACGCAGAACGGTGGGGTAGATCCAATGCGGAACCGAGCCGAGCCAGTTCCAGAAACGCTCGTTGCCAGTGGTGGTGAGCACCACATTGCCGGTGGAGGATGAGACATAAAGCTCGGTAGCCGCGGCATCGTCCAGCGCGACTTTCCACAGGGGGCGATGGCGGTTGAAGCCGCCCGCGACGGTCCATTGGTCGCGTTCCAGCGGCGTGACGCCGGCGACGTTCCCGCGCCGTGTGAAGTGGCCTGCCACCCGCGCGGCATAGGCGGCGTCGACAGGCGCCAGCGCCGCATCGCTTGCGGCCGGAACGGTGAGGCGCATGCCGTCCCAGTCGGTCATGCGCCACACGGGCACGCCGTCGCGCATCTCCAGTTCGAGCGATTGCGGCGGCCCCGCCACGCCGGCGGGCGGCGGCTGCGTCACTTGCCGCCAGTCGATCGGCTCAGCCCCGGCGACCCTTTTCTCCAGCGTGAGCGAGGGATAGGGGACATAGATCATCACCAGCCCGGACACGAACCACATCGCGAAGAGCAGGCAACTGGCGATGCCGATCCAGCGATGGGTCAGATAGAGCCATCGCCGGACAAATTTGCCCGGCGACAGCCCGATCGTCCGTGTGGCGACGCTTGCCATTCAGCCGCGCTCCCGCGTCATGAGCGCGCGTGCGTCAGAATTGCGCACGGAGCGAAACGTCGAAGGATTGCGGGCGCCCCAATATCCACTGTTCGTCACTATAGTATGTAATCGCATAGTCCTTGTCGAACAGATTGTAGAGATGGACATCCAGCGCAACGTTTGGCGACAGCGCATAGGATAAGGTCGCATCCACCGTGGCGTAGCCCGGAACACGGAAGCGGTTCGCATCGTCCGAGAAGCGTGTGCCGACATAGCGCAGTCCCGCACGGGCCTGAAGGCTGGCTGTCGCATCCCAGCGCAGCCACAGATTGGCTGCTTCCTCGGGCACGCCGGAGGGGTCGTTACCGGTGAAGACGGCGCCGCTGCTGCTTATGAAATCGTCGAAACGGGCATCGAGGATCGTGCCATTGGCGTCGATGCCGAAGCCGCCGGGCAGATCGAGCGAGACCGTCGCCTCGATGCCCTTCGCCGAGCGCTGGCCGATCTGCTCGATCGGCGCGCTCGGGTTGCGCTGCGAGAGCAGGCCATTCTTCACGATCCGGTAAGCGGCGATGGTGGCCGTGCCGCGTCCATCGAGGAAGCGCGCCTTGGCACCGATCTCGACCTGATTGCCGGTGGCATGGCTATAGAGCACATCCCGGCTGGAAGCGCTCACCAGCGTGCCGAGCGGATCGACGCCGGTGCTATATTGCGCATAGAGCGAGATATCCGGGGTCGGCTGGTAGATGCCGCCGATCCGCCAGGTCGTGTTGTGGAAATTCTTGTCGAATGCCGGTGCGTCCACGCCGATATTCCAGCGGCGCACCCGATTATGTTCATAGCGGATGCCGCCGACCAGCGAGAATTGATCGGTCAGTTGCAGCCGATCTTCGGCGAAGAAGGCATATTCCCGCGTGCGGCTGCGCCACTGCGGCGTGATGCCGACCGAGTTCAGATAGATGCCGGGATCGAAATTGAACGGGTCGACGAAATCTTCCTGATAGTCACCGTTAAAATCATGGTCGTACGTGAAGCGGATCGAATTGACATCGAAGCCGACGACCAGCGCATTGTTCATGCTGTCGCTGAGCGGCGTCTTGATGGTGACGCTTCCCTGATTGCCCCATTGGGTCTGGTGATGTCCGATGCCGTAATTATCGGCACGATAGATTTGGCCGGGCGTGCCCGTCATGCCGTTATTGCCATTGGGGCAATCGCCGCTCGCGCCGATCCAGCAATAGGTTTCCAGGTTGCGCCACAAGCGGTTGCTGGTCAGGCGATAGACCTGGTTGCTGAGCGTGATCGTCTCGTTCGGGCTCCAGTCGATCTGGAAGCTGGTGCGGTTGTCCTTGAAACGCATCTGCGCATCGCCGACATTATAATTATTGCCGCGAATGCGCGTATCCAGCTTGCCGTCGATCAGCGGGGTGCCGAAATATTTCATCGGCTGGATATCGCCATAATCGTTGCGCAGCGTGAGCGTCAGCGTTTCCGTCGGCGTCCAGAGCAATGTGCCGGACAGGGCGAGGCTGCGCGAATCGCCGCGCTCGACATAACCATCAGAGCGGCGGTAGCTGGCATCCAGTCGCACGGCGAGCTGATCGGTCAGCGGGCCGCTTACGCCGGCGGCGGCATGGAAGCTGTTCTGCGAACCATAGCCGATCTCGCCCTCCGCCTCCGCGCGCTCGCTATTGGGCTTGCGCATAATGACGTTGACGGCGCCACCGAGTGCGCCCTGCCCATAGAGCACGGAGGCCGGGCCATTGAGAATGTCGATCCGCTCAACCATCCATGGATCGGAGGGAAAGGTGATGGAGCCCGACGCCGGAAAGAGCCGCACGCCTTCGATCAGTTGAAGCACCGAGCCCTGCCCCGAAAAACCGCGCGCCGCCAGCGCCGTGCCGCCATTGCCGCCATTGCCAACATTGGTGATGCCGACGGCGCGGGTCTGCGCGTCGATGATCGACATGTCGCCCCGTGCGCGGATCAGATCGCCCTCGATCACCGAGACGGAGGCGGGCGTCTCAAGCAAGGTGAGATCGAGCCGGCTGCCGGTGGCGTTTGCCGTTGTGAGCGGATCGCGTTCGAGATGCCCGGTAACAAGAATCGTATCGGATGCGTCGGCGGAGCGCGTATCGTTCTGCGCAAAAGCCGGAACAGCAGCAAATGGGGCAAGCAGGGCAACCGACATCGTCAGTCGGGATATGGATAACGGCATTAAGGATCTCCCTTGGCGCGCTTTGTTATTCTGAAAGCGCTCACCATTGCCGCGGCACCTAGGTTGCGACCTGATCGCCGGCAATCGTTGACCCTGTGAAATGCACCGTTATGTCACGGTTACAAATTGCTGTAACATGAAGGCATGACTTTGATATTGTTGTGGAAATATGACGATGTTTCAGGCTTGACATCTGGGGAGGATGGCAGCTCGTCTCGGGTCTGCCGGCTTGTCTGACCTTGTTAGACGACCAGTAGCCGCGTGTGCGCATCGACAGCTGCCAGAAAGGCGACAGGGCCGGTAAACTGGATGCCGGCGGGCACGGCATCCGGCGCGAGGCCGGCCATGGCAAGGCCGCTCTGGCACAGGCTGATGGCGGCGCCGTCAGCCAGCGCTTCGGCGATCAAGGCGGCGAGGGTCGGCTCTCCGGCCGCGCGCCATGCTGCATCTTGCGGGGCGGCGACAGGTGAGCGGAGCAGGACGACAGCCTCGCCCTGAAGGAACAGCCGCGCATCGCCGCCAAGCGCGATCTCGCAGCGGGCGAGGGTCAGCGCCGCGCGCAACCGGACGGGATCGGCGCCGACGAAAATCAGCGCCAGCGGCGGGCGCCGGGTCGCGGCTGTTCCCGCATCGGGCATTCCGGCCCTCGTCCGCTCGGCAGCCGGCATGTCAGCGGGAAGCCGTTGCCGGGCTCCGCGCCGCCGGGCAATCCGCGTCGCGCGGGACGGTCAATGTACGGAAACGGGCGCTGAGCAGATCGAACACCATCAGCTTGCCGGTCGTCGCAAGGCCGAAGGGGACCAGCGCGCGGATCACCTCCAGCGCGCCCATGCTGCCGATGATGCCGGTGAGGGCGCCGACAATGCCTTCTTCCGCGCAGGTGCGGGCCGGGTCCGTCGTGGCATTGCCGACCAGGCAGCGATAGCAGGGCTGGCCCTCTTCCCAGCCGCGCCACACGCCGATCTGCCCCTCGAACGAGCCCACAGCGGCGCTGACGAGCGGGATGCGCAAGCGCGTGGCAGCATCCGATACGGCCAGCCGCGTTTCGAAATTGTCGCAGCCATCGAGGATGATGTCGGCATCGCGCAGCAGCGTTGCGGCATTGGCGGGGTCGAGCCGCTCGTTGATCGGGATGACGTGGCAATCCGGGTTGAGGCGATGGGCGGCATCGCGCGCCACCTCGGCCTTGGGACGGCCGATATCATCCGCGCCGAACAGGATTTGTCGCTGGAGATTGCTGCGTGAGACCGTGTCGGGGTCGATCACCCGCAGCGTGCCGACGCCCGCCGCTGCCAGATAGGCGATGGCCGGACAACCGATGCCGCCCGCGCCGATGATCGCGACATGAGCCGCGCGCAACCGCGCCTGTCCCGCCCCGCCAATTTCGCGCAGCACGATATGGCGGGCATAGCGCTCAAGCTGATCGTCCGTGAAGTCCATCGCGCCCGGATTACCCTAGACCATCCGCACGCCGGTCGAACCGAAGCCGCCAGCACCGCGCACCGTCTCGTCCAGATCGATCACCTCGATCATCCGGCCGATCTGCACGGGCGCGACCACCAGCTGGGCGATGCGGTCGCCACGGCTGATCGCGAATGGCTCGGCGCCCAGATTGATGAGGATCACCTTGAGTTCGCCGCGATAATCGCTGTCGATCGTGCCCGGCGTGTTGGGCAGCGAAATGCCATGTTTGAGCGCAAGGCCGGAGCGCGGGCGCACCTGCACCTCGAAACCCTCCGGAATGGCGAGGGCAAGGCCCGTGGCGACGGCGTGGCGGCCCATGCTGGGCAGCGTCACATCCTCGGCGGCGACCACGTCCATGCCCGCCGCGCCGGCTGTGGCATAAGCGGGGAGCGGCAGGCCTTCGCCATGGGGCAGGCGTTTGACGGCGATATCAATAGCCGGCCAGGGCATCGGCAATCCTTTCGATGAGACGGGTTGCGACGGCAGGCTTGGGCATCTCCGGCCAGCTCTCGATGCCATCGGCTGTGAACAGATGAACCCGGTTGCGCGCGCCGCCCATCACATCGCCGGAGACGTCGTTGGCGACGATCCAGTCCGCGCCCTTGCGGATACGTTTGGCAGCGGCATGATCGAGAACCCTGTCCGTCTCCGCCGCGAAACCGATGAGCAGGGCAGGGCGCTGCGGATGCTTGCCGAGCGTTGCGAGAATATCCGGGTTTTCCGCCAGAGCGAGCAATTGCGGCGCGCCGGTCCCATCCTTTTTGAGCTTGGTCGCCGACTGGTCGGTCGCGCGCCAGTCCGCGACCGCCGCCACCAGGATCGCGACATCGGCGGGCAGGGCATCCTCGACGGCGGCGAACATCTCGCGCGCGGTTTCCACATCGACCCGGGTGACGCCCGGCGGGGTCGGCAACGTCACGGGGCCGGCGATGAGTGTCACGCGCGCGCCGGCCTGCGCGGCGGCGGCGGCAATGGCGAAACCCTGCCGGCCGGAAGAGCGGTTGGCGATATAGCGCACCGGGTCGATCGGCTCATGGGTGGGGCCGGCGGTGACCAATATATGGCGGCCGACAAGATTATGAGCGGACAGATCCGGTGCATTGATCGTGCGGGTGGTGTCGGTCAGCAGCGGGTGTGGTTCGGCGCTTTCCGCCACCTCCGCGAGCAAGCGCTCAATCTCGGCGAGGATCGCGGCGGGCTCTGGCAGACGGCCCTTGCCCCATTCGTTGCAGGCCATCGCGCCCACATCCGGTTCCATCACATGGATGCCGTCCGCGCGCAGCTGAGCCAGATTGCGCTGCGTTGCCTTGTGGTGCCACATGCGCACATTCATGGCCGGCACGGCGAGCACGGGCTTGTCCGTTGCGAGCAGCAGGGTGGTGGCAAGATCGTCGGCGAGGCCACCCGCCATTTTCGCGAGGATATTGGCGGTGGCCGGCGCGATCACGATCAGATCGGCCTCGCGGCTCAGCTGGATATGGCCGATCTCGCGCTCCGCCTTGAGGTCGAACATATCGTCATAGACATGATCTTCGGTGAGCACGCCCAGGCTCAGCGGGGTGGTGAACGCCTTCGCCGAGTCGGTCATCACCGCGCGCACGGCAATATCCCGGCCGCGCAGCAGGCGGACGAGTTCCAGCGCCTTATAAGCGGCGATCCCGCCCGAGACGATGAGGAGGATGCGTTGGGTCACACCCGTTTATGTAACGCTTTGGCCCGGCTTGGCTAGCCTCGACGGACAGGCCGCCCGGTCGGATGCTCAACCGCTCCAGCCGAGCGCCAGCGCCGCCCCGGCAGCGCCGACCAGCGCGGCGGCCAGCGCGACCGCGCCATAGCGCAGCAGCCAGCCGCCCTTCATCTGCACGACCCGCACCTCGGGCAGCGGCAGCGGCGGGGGCGCGCCGCCGGCGGGGGGATATTGCTGCTCCAGCCGCTGGACGAGCCCGGGCAGGCGCTTCCAGATATCCGCCGCTTCATGCAGCGAATCGGCGAGCCTCGCTTCCGGGCCCAGCTCGTCGCGCAGCCAGCCCTTCACATAGGGGCCAGAGACGTCCCACATATTGATGTCCGGGTCGAGCATGGTCGCGACGCCCTCGACCATCACCATCGTCTTTTGCAGCAACAGCAGATGCGGCTGGGTCTGCATGTCGAAATCGCGCGTGATGGCGAAGAGGCCATCGAGCATCTGGCCGACGGAAAGTTCGGAGACCGGCTTGCCGCGCATCGGCTCGCCGACCGCGCGCAGGGCGGTGGCGAACTCGCGCACATCATGATGGGCGGGCACATATTGCGCCTCGAAATGGATCTCGGCCACGCGGCGATAATTGCCGGTGATGAGGCCGTAGAGAATCTCCGCCAGCCACAGCCGGGCACGCCGGTCGATGCGGCCCATGATGCCGAAGTCGATCGCCGCGATCGCCCCGTCCGGCAGCACGAAGAGATTGCCCTGATGCATGTCGGCGTGGAAAAAGCCCTCGGCGATCGCCTGCCGCAGGAAGGTGTTGACCAGCCGCTCGGCAATGGCTTTCACGTCATGACCGGCGGCGATCAGCGCATCGCGATCGCTGATCTTGATGCCGTCGATCCATTCGAGGGTCATCACCCGCCCGTTGGTGCGGTCCCAGTCGATCGTCGGGATATGGTAACCCGGCACGGCGGCCATCGCTTCGGCCAGTTCCGAGGCGGAGGCGGCCTCGCGCCGCAGGTCCAGCTCGCGTGCCGTCCAGCGCTTGAGATTGGCAATGACGAGACGTGGCCGCAGCCGCGCGACTTCGCCGCCAATCTGCTCCAGATGCGCGGCGGCCCATTCATAGGTCTCGATATCGCGGCCGAAACGCTCTCTTATGCCGGGACGCAGCACCTTGACGGCCACGGTCTGCCCCTGCGTCGTCACGGCTTTATGAACCTGCGCGATGGACGCGGCGCCGACGGCCTGCTCATCGAAGCTGGCGTAGATCGATTCAAGCGGCTGACCGAACGTCGCCTCGATTTCCGCGCGGATCGTCGCGAAAGGGACGGGCGGCAGCGCATCCTGCAAGCTCAGCAGATCGCGCGCGGCGTCCTCACCGACCAGATCGGGCCGGGTGGCGAGCGTCTGGCCCAGCTTGATCGCCGCGGGGCCGATCGCCCGAAAGGCCTCGGCATAGCGCGGCTCGCGCGGAACCCATGCGCCAAGGCGGGCAAGGCGGGCGAGCCGGCGCACCGGCGCGGGGGTGTTGCGATCCTTCTCGATACCACGCAGCGCGCCATGCCGGGCGAGCGTGCGGCCCCATTTGAGGAGCCGCCAGAGATGCGTGACGTGCGACGTCATGCCGCCGGTCCGCCGCGTGGATTGCGCGCGCGCGGATCGGCGCGACGGGCCGGAGCGAGCGCCATGGCTATGCCTTCCAGCCCGAGTGGATGGCGACGAGACCGCCCATGATC
>Ga0182736_1000638_pt1 | contig 47732 bp, 70 predicted proteins | sample eDN5th30CKraftBY_FD_128882 | JGI IMG/M metagenome (GOLD analysis project Ga0182736, IMG submission 128882) | Enriched backyard soil microbial communities from Emeryville, California, USA - eDNA 5th pass 30_C Kraft BY (version 2) (version 2) | ecosystem: Environmental > Terrestrial > Soil >... | reverse complement strand
CCTCCCAATAAAGACCCTATTCCTCCTCCACCTGTTAATACAGACCCTAGTCCAAGTAAACCGCCTATCCAGTTTGTCACTTTAATGGCCGCCGTTTGAGCCACCATTTTAATTATCATGCTTTTAAACTCACTGAGTAGCGCCTGAAATACATTCGTTCCATCGCTTAGCATTCTTTGAAATGCGTTTCCTACGGCATCTCCCAGTGATATTGATAGCTGCTCAAGTTGCTCTATCTTACGTATGGCATCTAGTTGTTGCCAGTATTGTTCCTGCAATTGCTTTTGTTTTGTAAGCGCATCAGCCTGATTTTTAACTTCTTTTTCGGCCTGATCAGATAGCTTTTTATACCGATCGTTTAACTGTCTTGTTAGTATCTGTGATTGCGTTTCGTAAAGCCTTCTTGTATATTGCAGGGAGATGTCCGCTTTCTTTTTTTCATACTTTTCATTTATAGCAACTTCCTGAGCTTTTCTCACCTCCTCAATTGCCAGTAATATATCTGCATTACCTTGAGCTTTATTTATCTCTTCATCGTACCATTTTTGTAGCTGAGCAAGCTCTTTTGCTTTTGTTTCACTTATCTTAACTCCTGATTGAGCCTGAATTCTCTGTATTTCATCAGCCACACGTTTTTGCTCTGAAATGGATATATTGGCCTGTTCATTAGCCTCGTTTATAGAGAGCCGTATCTTGGCCTCTGATGCTTTGGCAGAAACATCAATACCTTTCTTTGCCTGGTCGGCCACATATTTATCAATATCAGCGTACAGCTTTGCGTATCGCTGTCTAACTCTCTCTACGTCTACATCATTCCCCAACAGGCCAGACATATCCGATGAGTTTCCGGAGGCTCGTAAAGCGTCTTCTATAACATCTTTAATGTCTTTGGATTTCTTGTTTACTTTATCAAGTTCCTGCCCTACTTTTGCAGTAAGTCTGGCACCATTAGCTATCTGTTGGTTAATTTGTGTTTCAAGCTTAAGACTATCTCCTTTGAGGTCATCGTTAGATTTTAATATGGTGTTTATCTCATTATTTATATCATCCAATGCCGACTGGGCCTTATACAACTGATTTGCGTCAAACACTCCTCCTGTGCCCATCTGTGCGTTTGCATTGCTGATCGCCCTTTGTTTTTCGAGATCAACCATTGCCTTCCGCTGTTGAATAATCAGATCATTCACCTTCTGCTCATTCTCGAATTGTTTTTTTGAATTTTCTGTTATTATGTCAAGAGCTGCCCTTGCTTTTCCTGTTGCAATTATGGAAGATGTTAGCCTATTGTATGAGTCTGCAGCCTTTCCGGATAAAATTTCTTCGTCTGACAGGTTTTTGAAAATATCTGGATACAACTTTTGAAGTTGATCTGCCGCATCTTTCCTTTGCTTCAAGGATAAGGTGTTGTTCTGAGTTTGCCCATAAAGTAGTTTCAGTGTAGTTATTTCCTCTGAACTGTTCCTAACGCCAACCAATTGTGATCTGGTTACAGCATCTAAAGATTGTAAATATTCGTCCGTGGCCTTCTTGGCCGCCAGCAAAGCGGATTCAGTGCCTTTTGTCTCTTTGGCTGCCTTTTGCTGCCACATTTGATATGCTGTGATGCCGGCAGTGATAGCTGAAATTGATATAACCATAAGGTTTGCCGGAGTGATAAGAGCGGATAAAGATTGTTTTAAAGTTGCGCCAAAACTACCTGCTTGGCGTTGGGCATTAGCAAAATGTTGTGTTAGGCTCTGAATATTGTTTGCTATGCCCTGCATACCGTAAGGGGCATCTTGTACAATACGAGACAACTCAACTGCTACTCCATTTGCCGACCTTGATGTATCTTCAAGTGATTTGGATATTTTTTTACCGCTATCTTCATAAGCCTTTTTTTTAGCTTTTATCCCTGCTATTGCACGCCTGTTCGTATCGTCCTCAGTACGAGATAATTTTTGAAGAGATTGAGCTACGCCGTTTGTAAAATTATATATGGTTTCACCTTCAGAACTTATAGTAGCAGTTACACCGGAAGCACTCTTGGTTACCGTGGCATCGAAATCCATTACGGATTTTTTACCCTCTTTAATACCTTTTGTCAGCGCGTCAATCTTGGCGCCTATTTCTACTTCTAATTTCGGTGTTGCCATTACTTCATCTTGAATTTACGCATCTCCTGCATCTTGGCCCGTCTTTCCTCTGCTGTCATCGTCACCCGTTCCTCTTCGTCACCAATTGGCATGAATGCATTAGGTTCCGGAAAAGACTTGTTTGGATCTGCATGCATTCTACACACATACCATGTCTGTAATCTTGTAAACTTCATATCGGAAATTTTAGCCTCGTTAAAAGCGTTATATTTCATAATGAAGGATCGCCATGTCATACAAAAAAAGTCGTGCTCTGATAAACCAAGAATGCCAAGCGCAGACCCAAAGACATCATCCCACGTTAGACTTTCTTTTTTTTTTGCTTTTTATCTCCACTTACCTTAGCCAAGAACCATTTCTCCCATTCAGTGTAAACCATATTTATTTCTTCGTCAGGCGCATCAGCAAAGTATTCCGATATCTGGTTAGTTGACATACTAATCTCTTTCCCGGTCTGCTCAGCCCACCCTACAAGACCCGCCTCTATAATATTTTTAATTATAAAGGGCACGCCCTGACCGACCAACGCTTCTCCTACGCTGTTAGCATCATCACCGAATTTTTCGGACATGTAGAAACGGGAATAATTGTTGAAACGGAGAGTGTGTTTCTCTCCGTTATAAGTTATTTTTATAGTGCCTAACATATTATGGTTCTACAGGTGGAACAATAGCGTAAGTGCCAGTGCCGTTGATAGTCCCCGAGAAAGTAGCAAACCCGTCCTGAGGCCCGTTTTCCTCGGTAGTACTCAGCCACCCCTCACCACTTCGATAATATGATTGGTCGGCATTGTATGCTCGCCATTCCAAGATCGATTGGCCTAACTCCCACTCGGCTAATTGCTGATAGCTTGCTTCTGTAGCGGCAGGATCAATGTCCATATCGCCGTCAAAAGGAACCTGATAAGTAAGTACATTAGGCCTTGACACTCCTGCTGGGCCGGAGCAACGGTTGCTTGTTGTTATTTCAGACGTATTTTTTGTAATAGTATACGTCCGTAAACATGTTAGTGTGAGCCAATCTTCATCTCCTTTGGCCCTAATGTCAAGGATAATATCCTGACCTCTCATTTCTAATGACATAATAGCGTCCTCCCGACGTGTGATTTATAGTGTAAAAATAATAGTTAATTGTCTTTATTCCAAATATTCTACATAGTATTAATTATCGCATCGTTATATCGTTCCTGAACCTTATAATCTTTCGATATATATACCGTTTCCCTTGGATTGATGTTTGTGTGTCAGTTAATGTGTTGCTAAAATCAATTTCGGCATCTCCAAGGAAAATGCCTTGCCCAAAATCAAGCCAATCGGAACTATCCTTGCTCATTGTGAGACTGTATACTTGGTTTGCAATCTGTTCTCCCTGCGACCTTGCTCCTGTGCTTCCTGCCGGGAACGCAGTTACGATTTCTATGGTCGTGGCAACAGATCTCATAAAACTACTTCTACTTTCAGGAAGGGGCGTGTCTGTTTGATCAACTACCACAATATAAGGGTATTGGTCGGTATCTCTGGCGAAACTATCTCTTATAGGCAATATAGTACCCTCGTAGCTAACGTTGCCGCTAAGCTTCTGCACGTAGGCAATTCTCGCCCTATTTTGAATGTCGACATAACTCATGCTCCAAGTATTTTTTTAAGTTCACCAATAAAATTAATCCTCGCTTTGTCATACGCAGGAAAGATGTATGGCCTAGCATGTAACTTTCCCTTGCCATTAACAAACCACTGCATCGCATATTCTTCGAGTCCCTCTGGGACGTCTACATTATCGCCTGTTCCAAATTCTACGTAAGCACCATAATCCTTATCAACAATAACCTTGAAATTCCAGCCTCCGTTTTCAGGTCTTTTGCTGATGCTTTGCCTCAAGTCTCCAAGATCCACCGGCACAGCCATTATAGCATCATATTCGATATCCTCTGCTGTATTGAATACCTCCTGCTTAACCTTTTTGGTTATTTCAGCCTCTAGTTTATCAAAGGCTAATAAGGTGCTATTTAATCCTTTCAATGACATATTATTATTTTAATTATGTTCTCCCATTAACGCGGCTTGGAATGTTGTTGCCTGCGTTAAGGGAAGCTTTTCTGATGGGGCGTTATTTCGGTAGAGTTGGAGCATTTTGTTATATGTATTTTAACTCAATAGATTCTATGTTCATAACTCCGTTAGAATATAGCTCCAGAACCGACATACCTTTTACGCTATTTTCGTTATCGTCCCACCTCTCTATGCTGTCACACAATCTATAGCCCGTACACCTGCCTAAATTGTTGTATTTAACCACATTCGGAGTGTGGGCGTGGCCACCAAACCAATTTACGCTCTTTAGATTGCTGTTAGTTGCTAGCGCCGAACTTATTACGGACTGAATATCAGCCGCAACATCGTTCGGAAAGTAAGGGTTTGCCGGTCCTGGATAAGCCCTATAATGAGGTATGTTATGCGAGAAAACTAAAGCATGGCCAGATGTCGATAAAAGCATACTGCCCAACCAAGACACCCCGGCAGGCATTATACGGGATCTGGAATTGGTGGTATGTTCGCCATTTTCATCATATTGACTGTCAAGAAAAATAATCCTGACACCATCGAAGTCATAATATTGGTTAAATTTTGACCCGCCATATTCAACATTATCTTCGTACCCCACTTCTTTCAACAGCTGCTCATAACCTAGATCGTCAACATCGTGGTTACCGACAACGAACACTTTCGGCAGTTCGACTTCAGCCCATTCGGCTTTAAAGAACGGCCAGTCGGAAGGATGGTCACACGCATCGCCAAGATGGACGGCAAAATCCAGATCAGCACTCATTTCAGCAACCTTGTTAACAAAATCACGCACCTTGCTATTTGCCGCATAGTGAATCCTATTTCCACTTATTGCTCCCGGGGCGGTCGGATTACCGTCTACACCTGCACGCAAATGGGTGTCTGTTATTACCCCTATTCGGAATATCACCTCTCCAGACGGCTTGTCTTTTTTTCTTCTGGTCGTATAATATTTTGCAACCATTAGTACCTCCTGATGGCTTGCAGATAAACGCTACCCGAAGTTGCGGACACCGACATGTCGTACGACATCCTTAACTTCCATACCGGCAGCCTAAGCTCAAATACAGGATATAGCGTAGCCCTGACTCCCGATACTGCCGTGTCTGATTTGTCAGAAGTCAATAATATACCCCTATTAGAAGGGACGGAACCTATAGAAAGAAAAGGATTTGTAATTCTGTTGACATCTCGTTCTCTCTCTTCTGTGAAATCACCAGCTATTATGAAATTCTCCATCGCCTGGTCAGTTCCGTTAAATAAGAAAAAAGATTGCTCAAAAACCCCAACTTCGCTGTGCGGTATTGATTCCAGATACCTCACGCCGGTAGCCCGGGGGATAAAGAACTGCGTAGCGTTGACATTGCTTCCGAGCATTGTGTAAGCCGTGTGCATATTATCATTACTGAACAACAGGCGTTCGTGTCTGCTTCGTCCTAACGTGACAGGTGTATCCGGCGTAAATCCTCCAAATGTCTGCATTAGATTAATCCTAACGTTTACCCCCCCGCTTGACGAGAGCGAGTACAACGGCATGCTGATCGTATTTAACCCAGTCAATGGCACAATATAGTTTCCAGGCTTCTGAATTCCTGGCAAGTAGTTAGTAGAGCCGAAGTTTGGCATTTTTTGTTTCGTAAAATAATCATAGACGTCAAGGAACTCATTTTGAACTCCTCCCGAACCAATTATCCGAAGAGAAAGGTTGCTTTCTGTCCCCGAACCAGTAACCCGTACGAGCATAGCGTCATAAGCAGCTACATCTATAATCTGTAGTAAAGGGTCGGCTGGAAGAACCGCAGTAGTTTGGTTATTGTAAACTAAGACCGGTTTTCTCTTATCAATAGTACCAGCCAATTTAGCTAGAAATGGTGCATCAAATAAACTCATAGTTTAATATTTTAAATTAATATCCAGTGCCTTCGGTTCTTACTCTTGATAAGTTGTCGCCGATGTATTCGAATCGTAATGTTATATACCTATTACCCTCTGATATCGGCCTATTAAGCCGGATAGACATATATTTTCCACCTGTAACCACCACATTGTCAATCGCTCCGAAAACACCGTCTGCCCAACGTATTTCCCCGCCCGTTAAGTAACCCTCATCATTATAAGTATAGTTACCGCCGGATGCAGCAGATATCCAGTTATATGCCCAGCTAGAGTGTAAAGACAATAAACTTTGTTTCTGATATTCTCCTAAATTTATTTGTATAGGAGTTTTCACAAGACTAATAGTGGCTCCGTCGTTGACAACCTGAAAGTTATAGCTATCCCCTTCCTCGTTCGGGTTTTCAGGAACATGCAGATATTTATCACCTGTTGGCCCGTAATCAGCTCCAAGCACAGTTGGGTTGTAATATCCCTTCGGCATCTGCGATGGCACAAAATTGTGATAAGGCGCTATATTTCCTTGAAAGCCGCTGGCAGCAGTAGCAATAGCCTCCCTATTTTCTTTTATACCTGCCACAATTGCATCATATTCAGTATTAAGGAACTTATCCCCTATCTGTTTATTTGCTGGAATGTTATCTATAGCTCCCATATCTATATGGTAAATTGATTAAATACATATTCATTGAAGAACAGACCTTCATCGTACTCGATGTAGTATTCTCCTGTCCCTATAATTGTCCCGCTAAACGTTGCGAATCCATCTTGAGGTGCATTTTCTTCACTGGTTGATATATAGCCGTTACCGCTTCTGAAGTACTTGTAATCTGGACTATAAGCACGCCACTGCAATAATTTCTGTTCCTTTTCTACTCTTGCTACCCAGTTGTAAGCTGCTTGCTCTAGAGTCGGATCAATATCAATATCCCCCTCAAATGGAACTGTGTACGTTATAGCACCAAGACCTATCTTGGCAAACTTTGGATTACATCTATTTACTGTTTGGAAAGTGGTAGTAACACGGTTCATAGAATAAGTTCGCAGACACACTAGCGTTAGCCATGCCTCTGATCCTTTTTCCCTTACCTCAAGTATGATATCCCTACCTAGTACTTCCATTATCCTTTATACTGCGCAATGAATGTTATCCTGCCTCTTTTTTTACTGTCAGTAGGCATTCCGACAATGAGCATTATCCGGCCGTGCATATCTTCCAGCTCATAAGTTTTTTTAGGGAAAAATCCGCTCCTTGCACGTATCTCAACTTCGTATGCTGTGCCGTATTCCAGTTTGTGCACTTGCAGTCTTAAATCGCTTCTAACCGGTTTTATTGTAGCAAAAGTTTCAAGAGCCAATACTCTTTGGTTTGGCAATTCACCTCCTGCCCCATCATCAATAGTGGTGTACTCGTAAAACTTTATTTTACGCGCCGCTTTGTCGCCTCCTGGATTGCCTATAGCCATAAGTTCTGCGATATTCTGTCCAAATACATTTTTGCTACCGGCGGGATGTCATGCGGATCATATGTCTTATCTCCCCTGTTATCGAATGCTTGATGTACCATCTCTTTAATTGCTGTTTTAGCTTCTTCCGGTACCTCTTCCAGTTCATAACCCGTATCATAAGTGTATTTGGTGTTTGCGGTTAAGTTTCCTGTTGGAGTAATTGAATTGCTATCCACTGGCCCATATGGTAAGTCAGGCCTCATTAATCCTATGGCTTTCCACGACACTTCTAGTTTCTTGGGAACTAAAGACAAATTGGTGTATTTTTCAGCGACATGCCTCATAGCTTTTATTAGGTCAGTTAAAACCCCGTCCCAGTCATCAAAATCAACCTCCATGTATTCTTTGACTTCTTCAAGAGATACTGCTTCGATTTCCGACTCTTCGATAACCTTAACTGTCATGCCATATGTCCTACCAGTACAATACATTATTTGGTCTTATATTCGTCCTTAAACTCTTTAATCGATTGTTTTTCCTTCCACTCCTTGAAGTCGGCAGTGGTATTTTGGCAGCTGCATACCTTAATTAAATGGTCGTTGTATTCTTCAAAATCGGCAGGCGATATTTCTATCACCTTGCCGACATGAAACCCGCCAAAAGATTTAACTACTCGTGCCTTTACCATTACTCGCTTTCTAAGGTTGCTATTCGTGCTGCCAGCTCGCCTAGAATACCCTGAACATTCGTTGCTGTTCCAGGCGATATTGCTGTTGCTGTTGTTTGTGTAGCAGTTTGCGTAGCGTTTCCAGCTTTAGCAGTTGTCGCTGTTGTTCCGATTGTTGGCGGAAATGTATCTGGTTTGCCAGTTACGTCGCCCCACCCAACAGCCCCACCTTCTCCACCTCCCCCGAATACAGGTAGGTCTTCAAAGGCATCTGAACCGTTACCTAATTTTGCCTCACCGCTATCTAATGCGATAACAAGCTCATTCGAGGCAAACACGTTTTCTGCGATTTCCTCAGCTGTATCTGCTTCAAATACCTTAAGATTATATTTTGCTGTTAATGCCATTTCTTTAATATTTAAGGGCGGCATTAGGCCGCCCTAGTTAATTACTAAGCTTCTTCTAAGTCGCCTGAAATTACTCCAAGCGTGTCAAGAACAAGTACTCCCATTCTTTCCTCAGCACGGAAAGTGATTAAGTTTTTGATAACGTTATCGCGATCCTGCTCAAATACTCTAACTTCAGGAGAAAGACGGCTAACAAATTGGGTTACGCGGTTATCAATAACCATAAATGATCCTGCTGGAAGGTTTGGAACTCCGATAACCGGAATACCTCCTATAGTCAACTGCCCGTTGATCACAACAACGGTTCCTACTGGTAGATCATATTCTCCGCTACCTACCGCTTTGTTTAAAGCTATGTAGTTCACTACATCACGATGATTCATCAGTATGTGTGTGGCCAAGAAATAGTTGTCCCTGATCTGACCGAAAGCAGCATCATAAATACGCTCAACAGGAACTGTCTTTGTTCCATCATAAGCGGTACTATTAGCATTTAGCTTATTAAGAATAAAGGCATTTTCAGCCACGAAAATACCACGACGGCCATAAAGCAATTCATTTGGAATGTATGAGCGCAAGTAAGACGCATCATCCAACATTTCGCGAGGTACTCGCGCGATAGCAGGTATCCATTCGATGTCCTCGGTCACTTTGGTGAAATCAAAGTCAACCTGAGGTTTATCTGGACGGACTCCTTCTACCGGAGTTGGGTCCCAAAGAGCAGCAGCCCCTTCACCGCCATTCTCGCGAACATACTGGATTGACGCTTTATCTGTGCTGATATTAGGTAACACATTACGCAACCAATATGGAGCGAACGGCGATTGATAAACTTGCTGACGGAAGTCAGTTGTCAAGTTGGTGTATGATCCGTCAGCGAAATTAGCTATAGACATATCACCCACTGCTTTCATTTCAAATGAAGTATCAAGCTTAGATTTGCTTCCAGCAAATGCCGACAATTCCTTAACCTTTGGCTCAATACCTTCGCCAAAGGCTTTCTTGAAGTTAAACTGCTCTTCATTTTTCGTAAATGAAGTGGTGTTAACCTTGGCTGACAATTTATCAGCTTGGGTTTGTAATGCCTTGATTTTCTCTTCAAGATCATTTTTGGCTTTCTCTAAGTCTTCCGTTGAAGCCTTCTTTGCCATATCCTCGACAGCGGCCTTTGCCTTGGTTAGGGCGTCAGCAGCTTGGGTAGCCGCACCTTCTGCCTTTTCTTTGATTGCTTTGGAAGCTTCTTCCAATGCTTCCTTAATTTCTTTAATTTCCATAACAACGACGTCTCACGACGTGATTTTTTAGTTAAATGATTTGTTGATTAACTCCAATAGCTCACTTTTATTTATCGGCTCACCTCCTTTTGAAGTGCTTAGGTGCGGCTTCAATGCTTCGCTGAGTGATTTATGTTTTGCTTCAATGAGCGTAAATGTTTCGTCTGTAAATGTTCCGTTACGAAGTGCCTTTTCAAGCGCATCAAAAGCATCTAAGATGTCCGTGTAGTCCTTGAACCCGGTAACGGGAGTGTTAGGGTTTGCTCCAAGAAATTGCAATGCAGATCCTTCCAGTAGCATAACCTCAGAAAGGTGATTTCCATCAGATTTACGTTGCTCTTTGATCGTACGATACCCAATAGAGTGCTCGGTAATGATACCGCTTTCTACCATCTTTATGAAGTCTACGCCGTTGGAATGGGTGCCAACGCGGGCTTCGTAATAAAGACCCGTATTATCTTCCTCAAGCTTCTCGAATACACCTATTGCGTGCTTCTTATCGTGATCCAGTAAGTATTTGATTTGTTTTTTCCCATGAGGGCCACGCTCATGAACGGTTTTAGAAAATGCTCCACTTACAATGATATCACCATCACTGTCTTTGCTACCAAAATGGGCTAGATAGCCAGAAACAAACCTTGCGTTTACATCAGCCTCTTTAAATGAGGCCGACAATCCTTTGTATAACATAATTAATAAACTTAGGTGCCATCACGGCAGCATTAGTGTTTATTGTGTCCTAGATTGCCCTAAGACTGGCGATATCCTAAAATCTAGTGTAAAAGTAAAGTATATATTTGAATATTCCAAAAATACTATATAGAATAATTTTCAAAAAGAAAACGTTTTTTTGACCACTTATATTGTTACTGGTAAAAACATTTACTACTATTGTTTATCAATCATAAGTCTATGAAATTAGTTTTTGGAAATCTATGGAGCTTCCCGTTAGACTCGGGCGTATGGGGTACTGCCTCGGATTGGGTAATGATCGTTGTAACCATATTTACAGCGGCATATCTAATTAAGACTTTTAGAGAGCAAAAACGTGCCAACGATATAAGTGAGAATAAAGACAGAAGAGAAGTATTGCCAGTTTTTTCTGTTGGTAGAACTACATATTTAAACATTGATACAAGAGCAAGATATTTGCAAATCGAATTAACGAAAAATATCGCGTACGATGTATCTATAGTCACAGGAAATTGCATTCAAGACGAAATCTCTCCCGACCACCAATATATAAACGTGGGTAATACCATTGACTTTAATATAAATGAGGATGTTCTTAATAATATGGGACCAAAGGATGTTGTGCTCGGGATAGTATATTCAGATATTGATGGTAGGGAATATACACAAATAGTGTATTTCGAAGATGATGAATTCGTTATCAACTGGCCTAGTTACGGATATAAAGCGCCTCGTCCAAATATGCTAGCTGCCTTTAAAAACAATTTTAAAGCTATATTTTGGAGCAATAAAAGAGACAAAACTCCTCCCTTCTGATTATGTCTATTGTTTTCACTAGTCCGATACGTTTTTGGTGTTTAAAATGGATAGTCTATCTACTTCTATGTGGTCATCTTCTTCTGCAAAATAATCGGTTTGACCAGTTCTAAAGGCTTTTGATTTATTGACTCGTTCTATAAGAAGAGTAGCATTAACGGCACACTCCTTATTCTGTTCATCACACATTACTATGGTGTATCTGTCTATAACTTCATCAATTAACGAAATGTCTCTTACGTCAGGTGTATCACTGTATTGAAGCAAATTCTCATATTCTAACCAATTTCGCCATCCATATTCCATTGCAACTTCATCCTTAATATGTTGCAATATTTCTTCTTTAGTTTTCATTCAATAACATTCTTTGGGTGGTTTTCAAATAATCAAATAGTTCTTTAAGTGTCGCGAAACACAAATGCGATTCAACGATATGGTCTCGAATCAATAGTTCTCCGTCTCCCTTTATTTTTACTTCTATATAATATTCATCTCCACAGTAATCATAAATCTTCCCTTTCCTAACTTTGTTGTTAGCCATAAAATATACGTATTCGCCAATTCGGTGTGCTGTTTTGTTTTTCATTCGTCAAATAAATCAAGTTCAACCATAGCTTTATAAATTCCAATTGGGTAACGGTATGTATACATTCCTGCGTAATCGTCTTTGATATGTTGAGTATAATGTTTTTCGCCTACATTTATTTTCCATTTTGCATCTAGGAATGATTGAAAGGCATAAAAAGATTCTTTTGACATCTCCCCGTATTCACAAACGACAACGTATACTTTATTTTCATTATCCCATTTGTAAACTCCGCATTCAAACAAGTGGGATCTTAAATCCAATAGTAAGTGTTCTTTCCTTGCGGTTACTTCTCCTCTTCTTAGAATTGTGTAGCTCATATGTTTGCCTCCTTCCTTTCGAATACCCACAACCTGTCTAGAGAAATTACACTGGATTGCTCTTCTTTCCAAAGTCCTATCTTTTGCATTCTTGTGGCGGACACAAGTCCAAAGTCGTCATCTTCTTCGTCGGCCAATGGTTCTGGTTCTTCTCCATAAGGATTGCCATCCACATGCCAACCTTCAGCCTTAATAGCGGATATTACGGATTCTTTAGCTGACCATCCCCATACATCTGTCTGATAGTTCTTGTAGGCTATCCCTTCACCCCAAGGGAATCTTATGGGATCGAATATTTCACTTGTTTCAACAACTCCCTCCCAATAGCTTTCTGGAATAGAATTGAATTTACCTATTCGCTTAAACTCATCCATGGGATTATCGGATATCTTATATTCCCCATGTTCGCCAACACATCCCTCAAATTCGTCTATCTGTCCGTCATGCCATTGTAGGTATATTCCATCATGACCACACGCGTATTCGAAGTAGGATGCTGTATCCGGCAACTCCACCATTAGCAGAGTTTTTCGGAGATTAAGAGTTATATGTTTCATCTATTTAAAATTTGATCGCAGCATCTACATTTAGCTGGCGGTTCCAATGATATATTCTCAGTCAACGCGCCTATACCAAACGGTTCTTCGTTAACCTTTTCGGGATGGTTTGTCACATACCAACATTGACCTCCATTATAAGGCTCTACTAGGTAATATGGATAATTGAACATGTGCCTTTTATCATTTATATAAACTTTATCTCCTTTCCTTAAGGCTTTAGATCGCCAGTAATCTGACTTATTGGTTATTTTTGCTACTTCTTGAACTTTCTGAGTGTATTCTGGTGAAGTAAAACCGCCAAGTAGTTTTATTAATCTTTTTTTCATTCCTCAGTCGGTTTAAAGTTCGTTCCATACTTCAATACATACAAATCTTTCTTTATTAGCGTATACACCATTTGTGAACTCATGTAAAAAACTTATTTGCTTTTCTGTATTTAGTTTTTTAGATGTCGTAAATAACCCTGTACCTATCACATGGTTATTCTGAATACTTGTTATTTTGAATCTGTAGGAGGCGCTATCCACCGCCTGTTTATCTTCTTTATTCATCGCTTTTGGTTTTAAGTGCCTCGTTTCTTATCCTTGCATATGGTATAGCTACCCTCAATATTGAGAATAACCGAATTTTCTCTTTTGCAAAACGCTTTTGATGATAGTTCAATCCTTTCATACAAGCATCTTTCTGTTTTCTTGTTTCAGGCTTCATCTTATTGTTGTTTAAGTGCTTCTAACACAATTGAATTTATCCTGCATAACATATCCAAAGGTGTACATTCGTCTATTACCTCTTGAATTTTTTGAGTTTTTTCCAAAGCCTCTCTTAGCTTATCGGTTACTTGAAGTTGTTGATCATACTTATCTCTTATTGAAACCAAGTCTTCATGAAGATTATTATAACCTTCAATTCTTCGCTCAATCTCCATGTCCTTATCTTCCAGTTGCTTCTTAAGATCGGAGGTATGCAATCGGGTGTGTTCTTCCATTGCTTTGATAAAGTCCGACCGATCAATGTCTCCTTCGAGTAATAAATCAATACACTCATTAAGAGACTCTAATGCCGTTGGCAGTTTTGTTTCTTTGCTCATGGTTACCCTTCTTTATTTAAAGCCTCAATTAAAGCGTCAGCTTGATGTACTGCTATCTCGGCAATACCGCTAGGTGTTCCATTCGTGTAGCCATTAGCATTGAAAGTTTCTGAATTCAGGAGACCCTGCATAGCCATAGCGGCAAAGTATTCGCGTTTAGTTAAGCCTCCAAAATTTGTATCGAAGTCAGACTTACTTAAATCGCCTGAAATGTAAAAATCTTTACCGCCATTAGTTACGGTTACACCTACTTCTTTGATAGGGCAAGCTGGTTCGTTTCCAATTGTTTTCATAACTCTTTTAAACTAATAAACCCATGTCGAGCTTCACGTAGTTGCAGTACGATCCGCCCAACATGGGTCTAAATGTCTTGTATTAGTCCTGCAACGACTTGATAACACAAAATAAAACAAATATTTACATTATTCCAAATATTCTATATGGAATATTTTATATAACCAATCCAAAATCCCTAATAGCTTTCCGCTCGCTCATATAGAATTCCCGGCAACGGCAATTACAAACATTTCTAGCCCCTCCCCTTGGATCGCCAGGCTTATCCATATTCTCTCCTCCGACAACATGGTCCTGTGTTTCAAGGATGGGCTGGCTATCTATCATATCTTTATGAGCATCACGCGTTCTGCTATCTCTTGTTGCTATCCAAACCTTGTACAATGACACTCCAACTTCATTGGCCCATGTCTTAGCGCCTTGCCTATGTCCTTCGTTAGCAGCCGTTGTTGTTTCAGTTCGGGATATAAGCACGGCCCGTTTTCGGGTTATAGCCGGATCATTTAACTCGTCACGGATGGCCTTACCAATATCCCTACTACCGGCATTTCGTTCTCTCTGTATAACCTCTATAATCTTGCGCCTAGTGGTTTCGGTTATTTCTGTAATACGCCGGCCTAAATTCATTTGCACATACTCGTCGCTAAGACTTCGCCATAAATCCCTGAATGTCTCCCATATGCTGGCCTTTGTAATGAATTCTGGTTCATCCCTCCTCAACCGTAGCAATTCCTGTCCAGCGCTACTAACATATGTCATCCGGTAAACGTCTCTCATAGCCTCTTTAATAACATCTGTTGTAATTACTGCTGTCAACACTATTTCAAGTGTTTCGTAACCATATTGGTCAATATAATCGATTGCCGATTTGTATTGAGACTTTAGGGCACGGTTGAATACAGGCACGGCTTTGCGCTCATAGGTGCGCTGTCTGCTCTGGTATTCAAGCCATAGACGATATGTTGATATGCGAGGCATTAGCTAGTACCCCCATTACCATAATCTCCATCATTCTGAGCATTATCAAAGTCAGCATCCATGCTCAACTGCTCAAGGAACATTTTACCGGCCCCTATAACGTGTTTATCCATATTCGGGTCTGGGTCTGAATCCCATCCGATTGCCCACCGGAACTCGTTGCCAGTTACCTGCCATGTGTCGCCAAACACATCTTTCATTAATTTAAGGTCAGGCTGAAGCTCAGGGTATATTGATGTGTCGAATTCTAACACATCTACACCATCATACAACGGACACAGCCAATTGGTAAGCTTCATAGCCAGTTCATTCAGGTCAGGCACAACAACGTTTGTTACAAGCGCTTTGTATGCCTGCTCTTGGTTGTTGTAACTGCTTCTGGACTTGTCTCCAAGCAATATAGGATCGACTCCAAACAGAGCTGCTATAGCCGCTCTATCTGCATTATATGCCTCAATCATTTGAAGGTCTGCAGGAGTGTCTCCTATTGGTGTTGCTTTGAGAGAGCCATTTGTCGCGATTGTCGCCCTGTTATTATCTGGTATCATCCATTCCTCTATCTTTGCTTGTACAGCACTAAGTATTTCAGTCGGTAGTTTACCGTCTCCCTCTTTGCTGAGCAGCGTTACGCGCCCTCCGTTCTGAAACCCTTTGGTTTGAAGCTCTATATTGGTATTGTTTCGAGTCAATGTCTTTCGCCCAGGGGTAAGCGGAGAAAGTCCTCGAAGGTGTGATCCGCTCATATCCCAATTAGGGTTCCATGATTTCCAGTGAAGTACATCTTCCTTCTCCAGCATAACGCTATAATCACCGATACTGAATTTATAGCCTTTTATGGGATCGTTCATATCTCCAGACCATACTATCTCAACTAAATGGGATGGCAGCACGTGAAGCTCGGCATATTTTCCTGCATTTGAGCTATCTTCACCAATCCTCATACCCCAAATAAATGTTTCACCAAGCAGTTTGCGGAAGCCGAATGCTGCTTCCAAGAACTCAACTCCTGACTGATAATTGTTAGGTTTATCCAACAAATCAAGCAACTCGTGGTTCTCTACCTCGTCAAGTGCTTTTCTCTTCTCTACTCTAGCTGTGACACGGGCAAAATCATCATTGTATGATTTATATTGGGTATACTTCGAATACTTCTTCTTATCGGTTATACGATTAGCAACAATAGGAGCTACTTTAGCCTTACGTAAAATCACATTCACAACAGAGTAAACTATCTCGTTGTCAATATATCCGCTCTTTACTATCTTCTGAGCATCTCCAAACAACCATTGAACCTGACCGTTTTGTAGATATCCTAAAAAAGCCTGATTTAACAGGTTAACACCCTTCCTTATGGGTTCCGAGGCCAACCAATATGCTGCCTTCATTCTAAATTTCTCTAACATCTCGTCAGTGAATAATGGCCCTATGGCCAGTTAATTTATAATACTACAAGTTCTTCGTAGCCTATTTCGAAATACATTCTCATCATCAAAGCGTCTGAAATATCCGGTGAACGACCAATAAGCTCTTTCACCTGATCTTTAGGTATAATAGCCTTTTTCCCGTCCTTATCCATATCTTTCTGCTTTACCTGCTCTAGTTCCTCTGTTAATTGCTCTTTTATGACTGGATCATCTGTCGCCACAAACATTTCATTTGCATTGATCAAGTCAGACAGCTTGTAATAGCATTGCGATTTAAGGTTAGCAAAGTTCTCCCCGTATAAAGCGGATGAATTGTTTACAAACCCTTCACACCCCAACTGATCAACTACTCCTCCTCCCACACCATCTTCATCGCATATTACGTGAGACATCGGAACACCATACATTTTTCGCATTCCGTTAATCATGTCTGACACATCAGTCGTTGCCTTTTTTCTTAGTTGCACGATACGTTCTGCCCTTAAACCGTTCCAGTATATGATAATACTGCTATCGCTTCCAAATCGGGCTATATCAGCAGTGATATATTTGTTTCCGGTAGCAACGAAATCATTAGTGAATAGATCGTTGATCTTATCGATGGTCATTAAAGCAGACGGGTCGTCATCATACTCCCAGTTTCCGTTTAATAGCCGCTCCTTACTGTTTTTGTCAAGAGACAACAGATTTTCTCGGTAATGTTTAGATATAAAGGGATTGTCAGATAAAAGTGACTGGATAAATTTTTTGTTATCTGGAAGCGCCCCATCTCTAGACGGCTTGTAAAAGTTGGCATACACCCAGTTTTTTGCCGGGTTACAAGTGCCCAATATTTTTGGTATAAGACCATATTCGTCCAACCTATAACGAATACGGGACTTTAGGATGTTCCATGCCTTTTCGGTAACTTGGTTACATTCATCGACAAATGCAAAGGTGATTTCAAGAGAGCCAAGTTCGTCAAAGTTTGGGTCTGAGGGATAACTATACAAGTCTTTTAGAAGTATTTCACTTCCTGTTATGAAAGAGATAATATTAGATTGTGCATTATACTTGAAATGATATCCGTTCTTTAGGTTTTGTTGATCCATAGCCCAGAAAAAGCTGTTAAGGGTTGTTTCCCTTAATGTTTTCAAAATGGCCCTACCCATAACCCCTCTTATTCCTGGGTACTTCATACACATTTTAGCGGCCCAGTAGCAACCCAAAACAGACTTAGCCCCTCCGGCACCACCGCCAAAGACGAGCTCGTTGGTTTCCTGATCTTCCAGGCAATCCAAAGCTTTAGTCTGCTTTTTCGTTAGCTTCATACGTTTTCTGTTCGTTCCATGTGAATGTCACATCGGCCTTTTGATCTACTTCTAGCTTGTCTCCGTATTTTTTAGGCTGTAGTTTAGACAACACCCATTTTCTTGTATCAACACGAAGCCTAGATCTCTGTATAGCCTCCCCATCTATGTACATCTTCCCATCATCACCAATATTCACGTCTGCATTACGTTCGTCTGCAATCTCTATAATCTCCTCAAACATCCTATCAGCGAATACCTCTCTCGCGCGCGCGTATCGTGTATTTTTATCTTCTTGTTTAAGCATTTCATAGAACAAGGGCTGACTAAGAGGCGGTCTTCCAAACTGCAAGATATTTCTTAAAGCCTCACCCTGCTCAATGCGCAGGCAAATCTCCTCGAATCTTTCGTTTTTTTCCTCTTCCGTGTACATACAAATGTAATTTTAATTTATTCCAAAAATACCATATAGAATTTTAATAACCAAATTTTTTCCCCTCAGTGGCAAACGACATACCGGACCGTAGTCTAACAGTGTCAGTCCTAACCAAAAAGACGGACTCATTTAAGCCTATATTAGACACTTTTAACTCTCTGCCATAAAGAACCATTATTGTATCTGAATTATTGGCTTCTGATAGGATTAAATGATTTACTCCGCCCAATATCACCAAAGCACTGTCGCCGGAAACCAAAGTAACCGGCAACATCTCGTAATTTTGCCATTCATCCTTCCGGCACCCCTCAACTCCTAGAGTCAGGAGGATAAGTAATAGTATTGTTTTCATAATTCCATACGATCTATCCTAAACTTAATAAACTCATCTCCTTTTTTTACAATCGTTTTCTTTACGTTAGCTTCAAATATATGTTTATCGTTAATGCCATATTTTTTCTGCAAAACATCCTGAAAGGACTTGATAGGGTTATCCCAATCCGACTGTATATTGCTTAGTCCAAACTCATAAAACACTTTGTAAGGCGGCGATGGAATACTAATTTTGGGCAATAGTATCAATAAAATTTTTTCATACATAGAATACTTATCTGTTTTAAACCTCTTGCCTTTCCATGCCTCATTAACAGATAATGGCTTAATTTTAATCGTCGTATCCATATGTTTTTAATTTGAAATATTGGGTTAAGTACTTGCTTACTGTTGACTCGCTGATATTTAATTTCTTAGCGACTTCTCTAGAGCTGTATTTACCTGTTCTTGACAATCTGATAACTTTTCTCTTCAGCAGTCTTCTTTTTTCCGGTCGCATAACAAATAATTTATGTGTTCGCCTAATTCGGCCAAATCATTAAAAAATTCCATTAACGCCAGTTGCTTTGCTTCTCTTATTATCATACTTTTCGCCTCTGGAGTTCCAGATAAAATTTTCACAATCTCTTTATCAAGCTTTCTTTTCTCTTCTTTGGAAATGGCAAGATTTGGGTTGTTTTTGGATTTTAATGATTCCATCGCCCTATCCATAATCCTATTCTTTCTTTCGTTGGATAAATTGATAATACCCCTCTCATCCAGTTTATTGTAAATATGATTTCCCATATCATTGTAGAAGCCGGAGTCAAGAAACTTTTCAAACGATTTCCTTATTATATCGTCCTCTTCTGCTTTTATCTGCTCCTTCGACGCTGGCGTCTTTTCTTGCTCCGAAGGTTTGTTTTCAAGAATTATCTTTGCTCTCTTTTCAGAATTATAGTACCCTTTTACGAATTTTACGATCGTAGCTACATTTATTCCCATAAATTCACCAAATTCTCCGTAGCATCCTTTTTTTACAGCAATTGGTATTTCATCTATCCGCACAAAAGGACAATTTGAAATAATCTCACCGGGCAATAGGCTTACTATTGAATCCATATTTTCCTGTGTGCATTTAAATCCCGTTATATCGTAAGCCAACTTTACCGAAGTCATAAGACACTTGGAGATCGATAATTCATCAGACTCATATACTTTACAGGAAGACAAAGCTTTTATGATTGATGCCGACTCCAGTTGTAGATTTTTTGATTTAATTAATCCCGTTTCCATAATATTTTAGTATTGAATTCTGCATTGCAGTGACCGGATCTATTTTTTCTTTTTGCCCGCAACTTTTTTCTTTTTTAAAACTAATTTCTCTTTTAGACCATATATCAAGCCTTCTTGCTAGATCCCACGTTCTCTCAAGTTCTTGCCTGAACTTTGAATTTGATTTATTGGGCTCCGTCCAGTATCTATAAAAATCATTCAACATTTCTGCCGGATAAACATCTTTGAAATTTTCGAGCGTGGAAGCAAATTTTAATTTGCGCCCCTCTATCTTATTTTCATTCTTTTCATTCTTTATTAATTCTTTATCATTCTTGTTTGGTGTCAGTTTCGTTTCACTATCGTTTCTTTTGCGTTTCACAATCGTTTCACTATCGTTTCTTGCTTCTTGATAACTATCATAATTACAGACTGTTATCTGTGTCGTTTTTTTAACACTTTTCCTTTCTATCATGCCATCGCTTTCTAATAAAGCGAAGAAACGTCTTACTGCTGATTTATTCCACCTCCACCTCTTTGCCCAGCTTTCCAATGACAATAAACTCTGTCCTCTTTTGCATATAAATAAACTCTCTCCAATCAATACTTTCTCGCTAGAATGATTAACTGTGAGAAGTATATCTATCCATGCTCTAAGTTTATCCGGATCACTCCATACCCAGTGTTTTATTATGCCTCTATGAATTTTTATCCATCCTTCCATAGCTTATTTATTTTGTTGTGAAATGTCAATTATTCGGTTCAATATCAGCCATTCGTCTAATATTTGGTTGTATGTAACTTTAATAGGATTGTCGGTGTAATATCCGAACCTCATTATCAATAGCTCATTAAAAAGTTGCAGTTTCCAGTTTTCTGACTCCTCAGAAATAGTTCTCCAACCATTGGTATTAGCAGCACGCATCGAATTTGGTCGTTCGTGATGTATTGCCTGTTGTTTTTCGTTAAATTCAAGCCTGTATTTAGACATAATAGGAAAATTAAAAAGGCCGTCACAGGGGATGTTTGTGTACGGCCAATTTTACTCGAAACCTAATATCATGCCATCCCCTGCATCATATCTGGATCAATATACAAAGATATTAAATTATTCCATTTATTCTTTATAGAATAATTAATTATTATTGTGATATATCGTTATTATGCCAGTATGTTCATCTATTTCACTATCTACCACATCGCTTATATGACAATACCCTCTTCCGGTAGTATCCAACACTCTTCTGGCGTATGACTCTGAAATAGCGGTAATGTAAGGGCCTTCGTATACCAATGTTTTTCCGGTATGCGGACATTGAGCATATATTAATGTTGAATATGTTTTCATTACTATTTTATTTAGATTTGCTAATAAAATTATAGATGACGCCTATAGTTAATCCAGACTTGCCAAAAATAAGAATCCTTTTCAGAGACAAGGAGATTGAAATTCCATACCACTATCCGAAAAGTAAATCCATTCAATACATTGATATATTGGATGGAAAAGGGAATGAACATAGGTTCTACAAAGGCATGTATTCACCTGGAGTATGGTTCGCTAAAGACACTGATCATTGGGATATTGATTTCATGAAATTGCTGGTGGCAGAGTTCGATAAACTTGAACCTCAGCGGCCGGAGCCCAAACGTGACGTAATGATATGGGGTCAGAAACGATGGTGGGAAATGTAGCACTTTAACGTTAGTGCCATACGTCCTATTCGCAGGCAGGGGTTACATCATTACGCTGATGTCTGCGTCCCGGTGGTGTTCGGGATGGTTATCTTACCCGCCTGTATATCCTCGTACAGCTCTTTGATGTGCCAATAATCGGGGCAGTTGTGATAGCTGCCTTTATAGTTATCGATACACACGAAAGCGTTTTCAAGGAACAACTTGCTGTTTATAATCTTGGCACCAGGTTTCCAATCTATCTCGAATGGTGGTGGGTTGCTATCGAAGTAGTCTTTTAGTTCTTGTGGGGTCATGTTTTTTGCATTTAATATACAATGATATAATATTTGATGTAATTTTAGTATATTTGATCATACTCTTGATAAAAAGTAAACGTTATATTACTTTTGAAAATTCCATCTAAAAACGTGCAATATAAGTCATATGACCGGCATAATTAGTCCAATTGAAGAAATAGCAGCTTACGAAACTCTTTGGGAGCAAGATAAAGCGTCTTTTAAAAAAATTGCGGAGATATTTAGAAAAAATCCGGGCAGCAAACCTACTGACATTTTGAACGAATCCCAATATTTTAAAAACCTATCAAAGATACTCGAAACAATCAGTACTTTAAGATCTGTTAATAAGTATAGGCCAAATCTTTTGATTAATGGTACTTATAATTATCCCGAAAAGCTACGTGATGCCAATGACCCGGTAGAGTTACTATACTACACCGGGAATTTAGACCTTATCTATAGTAAGTCAGTTGCAATTGTAGGAACGAGAAATCCTACTCAAGACGGTGTTAAAAGAACAGAAAAGATAGCAAAGCTGCTAGTTCAGAATGGAGTTACTGTTGTATCTGGATTAGCAAAAGGAGTTGATACAGCCGCCCATTCTGCCGCTATATTGAACAAAGGGAATACGATAGCGGTTATTGGAACGCCACTTAACCAAGTATATCCGAAAGAAAACGAAAAGCTTCAAGATTACATAGCGAAAAAACATCTCCTTATCAGTCAGGTACCATTTATTAAATATGAGAGCCAAGACTATAGGTCAAACCGGTTATTCTTTCCTGAGCGTAATAAAACTATGTCAGCTATTACTGAAGCTACTATTATAGTTGAGGCTAGCGATACTTCTGGCACATTAATTCAAGCTAGAGCGGCTATTCAGCAGAGGAGGAAATTATTCATTTTAAATAGTTGTTTCGAAAACAAAGCTATTTCATGGCCTTCTTACTATGAGAAAAAGGGTGCAATCAGAGTTAGAGATTTCGAGGACATATTAAGAAATCTCGTATAAATGGCTGTTTTAATAAATAAGATTGACGAACTCACCGAAGACGACCACTATCACATTACAAAGGACGATAAGTGTTATTATTTTATTGAGTATCCATCTGGAAACGCAAAGGAAAATTTAACCAATCCTGATTATTCTTATATACACAACTTTAAAAAAACGCTAGACAGGAAAGGAACTCAGCAATGGTACTGGAAGGGTGATGCTATATCAAAAACTATCACTCTTTTCGAACAGTTCTTTAGACGTCAAAATACCATAGGAAAGCATACTTTAGTGCCAATACCACCATCAAAAAACAAATCAAATCCTTTATACGACGATAGAATGTCTCAGGTTTTATCGTCATTAGCTAAGAAATTCAACAATGCAGATTTTAGGGAATTAATATTAACTAAGGAAGATATGGCCGCTTCGCACGAGACTAGCGTTAGACCCACCATTCAAGAGATTAAAAGCAACTATTTATTAGATGTAAACTTGATAGATGGATGCAGAAAAAGCATTATATTATTCGATGATGTGCTAACCAGCGGAACACATTTTTGCGCAGCTAGAGAATTGATTTCAGAGCGTATACCAAATTGTTCTGTGAAAGGAATTTTTATTGCGAGAAGAATTTTACCCAATCCTGCATTCGATTTCGATGACGATTTTGAACTAGTATTCTGATAATAAACCCCTCCTTAATCACATTTGGAATGTGGGAGGGGTTATCAACCTAAACCTAAGTATTAATGTACGTTAAATCGTGATATTTTGGTATATTTACCTACAAGACATATCTTAACTCCCCCGCAAAAGCACACAACAGCGCCATTAAAAAGCAGATGAGGTAGATTAAAAGGGTGAATTGTTTGTGTGTCATCACGCTACCCTCCTTATTTCTCTAATCTTTACTGCCATAGTTTCAGTCCAGCACTTAACGACATGGGGCACCACACTATTACCGATAAACTTCTTTTGATCAGTTTGCGTACCTTCCAATACGTAGTTTTTAGGGAACCCCTGTATAAGCTTCAATTCGGAAACTTTTAGCATTCGCATTTTGATGTCAGAAATACCATAGAGTATCATGAATTCAACTATCTTGATGCGGATGGACATTTCATGCTCATCGCCTTTACATCCATTTAGCGCCCAATCGAAATAGGCAAAGTCATCATCATTGAAAAATCCGGGGGCTTCAAATACAGGTAGATGCCCATTATCGGCCTGTACTAAGTACAATGGAGCCTTATCCTGTCTGGCAATAATAACAGGACATGGTTTGTCTGTCGACGTAGAGTGACCTCCGTGGGATGGATTAACGATATAATGGTGACGTCTGCTTGCAACTAAAGTAGGCGCAGGCTCATCTATGGACTTACCTATATTCCCGAAAGAAGTAGCCATTATAAATGGTTGAACTAGATTCATTTTGGGTACATTAAGAATGCTGCCTGCTGGCCTGTCAATCGAGCTATGTTGCCCCCCTCCGGAAAAGTTACGATCTATCCATGCTTTAGCCTGTACCAATTGATGATGATCGTTAACCATAATAACACCTGCTGGGTTTTCTACAGATTGGTGGTTGTCTTTACCAGTATATGTTTTGTCTAGCCAAACCTTAGTAAACCTATCCTTTGTTGTTAATGTTCCGGCAGGCTCATTGACTGATTGAATGTTATCACCATTCCCGTAATACTTCATAAGAAAGGAAGGGATAACCAGAGCCTGGTTGGCCGATGTAGTGATAGCACCTGCTGGGCCATTGGTAGAAATTACCTTTCCTTCCGGTTTACCACTGAAATACTTTGCTAGGAAAGTGGGTGTAGTTAACCCCAATTTATCCTTACACGTCAAGGTTGGGCATGGATCATCAATAGAATTAACCGAGCTGCTATGATGATAATTTGTAAAGAAAGATGGCTTCACAAAGGCAAAAGTATTAGACGTTAAAAGGGTGCGGCAAGGCCTATCTAAGGAAATGTTCCGACTATCAGATTTACCGCTATTATAAGTAGATAGAAAAGCTTCTTTACCTCCAGCTACATACTTTATCAATCCTGCAAAAATCCGTTCAAGTGTTTTGGGACTTAAAGGCTTTTTCCGGTTAAATATACTTACACCCTCATCTTCGAAGTCCAGTACATCTTTAACGGCCTTCCATTTCTTCAAACCACCGCCAAATAAATCCTGTTTTTCAGTTTTTTTGGAGTGTGTCGGTTCCGGCCACACAACAGGTAACCCTTCTTTTGCAAAACATCCAAACAATCGGTTACGAGAAGTATATGCTCCGAAATCGGCGCTGTTCATTTCTTTCCACTCGTCACGATAACCGTAAGCGTTTATTTCATTTCTCCATCTCAACCAATCAGAGCCTGAACGCTTGCTTACGGGTTTACCGTGCTCATTCAGTGGCCCCCAACTCATAAACTCTACGACATTCTCTATCTGAATATAATCAGGGTTAAGTGCAGTTATGTACCTATGCAAATGATCCGCAAGTGTCCGGCTATCAGCATCCCTAGGCTGGCCGCCTTTTGCCTTACTGAAATTCGTGCATTCCAAGCTAGCCCAAAGAACAATCTTAGCGTTTGGGTACATTTCCCTGTATTGTTCGATTAGGTCTGCCAGAGGTGTTAATTCGAGTGTTCTTATATCTTCTTCGAAGTGTACAACATCAGGATAGTTCGCCCAATGGGATTTAATAGCGTTCGGATCATGGTTAACGCAAGCAGCAACAATGGCCACTTGTTTGCCATCTATTTCAGCCATATGAAGTCCTGTAGATGTTCCTCCAGCTCCGCAGAATAGGTCAATGTAAATAAATTCAACAGCTTCCGGATTAGCTAATTTCTTTATTGTGACTGGCTTACCAGTATGAAGGAATAAGTTGATCATGACACTCCTCCAATCCATTTACTCACGAAATAAACAATCACCCCAGACCACGCCATAGCGCCCAATGCAAGGAATGAATAGACAAAAATTTTCTCCTTTGCGGTCAGTTCCTGCATTGGAACTCCGTCTTTATCGTAATAGGTTTTCATGATTTAGCTTTTTTAAAGTTTTCATACTTCTCTGTCTCTCTAAATGCACCATATTCAACCCCTATACCATCATCAGCGTAATACCTCCAATCATAATCAGGTTGCTTCATGAATGCTTCACAAACATGGCACACATGACCGTTGAAGAAACCATCGCCATCCCATACACCTGATTGCTTAAGCACTGTTGTGCCCTTTTCAATTCGATCCTCACAATAGTGGCACCATGTTACCTTTCGTGTCTTTACTTTCTTTTCGGGAAATTCGTGGTAGCTCATGACTTCACCTCGCTTTCCACTTTACTTGCGTCAACCGACAAACCAGCATCAATCAAACCGAATACATCAACCTTCGCCCTCACAAGCTCTTCGTACGCGGCATAGCTCAAACTACTCAACCCTCTTTGCTTGTTAGCAAACTCCACTATTTCAAATGCTATCTCGGTGTCGGTATTGAGGTCGTTTATAGCGGGACTGTTTATGTCGGCGTAGTTGGATAATGGGGTTAGGATGGGTTTGGCGTATTCAAAAACATCGTCTATACTAAGATAGTCACTACCTTCACCTGTAGCATTCATGATCAATTCAGATCCCCATATTATATGCCATACTTTAAGCCCATAAGGTAAGTATGGAGCCAAGTGTTTCAATTCTAGATTATCCATTGATTTCAAATTTAAAGGGAGCCATTACAGCTCCCATAGTTAACTAATCCCTGCTCTTCTGGAACATCTTTTCAAATGGATCGTAAACGTTCTGGATAGTAATAAGACAATCAGACTTCATATTGAGGTCTGTATGGTTCTTTGTGCTGAGCACGCAATCTCCTTCTACCATTCGTGTTTCGGTTACTTCATCCAACATAACTACTCTCTTTGCGCCCTTGGCAAAATGTCCTGATGTGCTTTCTCTGGAAGCTACATTAACTGATTTTGAAATTGTTTCTAACATGTTATTGAAATTTAAAAGGGTTAATATTCATACTGGATCAGCGAGAAGTACTGATCTCCACTTACGGATACCAAGTCTCCTGTTTCTTCCTTGGTAAGCGATTTAAGCACCTGTAAGCCCTCATCTGTAAAGTTGGTACTGTATACCTCTCCCTGTCTATTAATATGCTTAATGTGCTCTTTCAGCTTTCTAGGCACACGGTAAAGTGATGCTATTGCATCTTTAGCATTGGTATGCTTTGGCTCTACTCCCAAAAAGAACATCCTGTCGCTGCTAGGACAATAGCATCTAACATAAGCGATATCCTCATCCATTACACTGCCCTTAAACAACGTGTAAACTCCGATATTCATCCCTCCTGTTGTTCCTGTAAGGTATTCCTCAGCCTTTTTGTCGACATAGGTATCAACTTCTTTAAGATTCTTTGACAGGAACCGGAACATGAATTCATCCCCGAATTTTGCACGGTAAAAAGCAAGTATAGATGACTTGGTTTCCTCGTTTCGTTCTTTAACAAAATCCTCAAATGTGATTTCTTGATTGGATAGTTTATCGAACAGTTGTTTTTCGATGTTCATTCCATCGATATAATAGCAATCGAAGTTGGTAATATCGGTTGATCTGCCCCACTCTACTGCTGGGCCATCCGCGTTGTGCAAATCGTTGTTTACATTGCGGTGTACTTTCTTTGGATATTTGCTTACCACGCAAACCAACTCTGAAAACACAGCGCTATAAACACCAGATTTCTCATATAAGTTGTTCCATGAATTTAGCATCACATTGATTGGAGCATCTATTTTGAGTTCGTTAGCCATAAATCCAAACCACGCTAGCCATGAATTGGAATATACATTAGCTGTAAACAGATAGTCATTATTGTACACGCACAACTGGCTGTCCAACTGGCTGTCCAACTGGCTGCGCAACTGGCTGTCCAACTGGCTGTCCAACTGGCTGTCCAACTGGCTGCGCAACTGGCTGCGCAACTGGCTGTACAACTGGCTGCGCAACTGGCTGTCCAACTGGCTGTACAACTGGCTGTCCAACTGGCTGTACAACTGGCTGTCCAACTGGCTGTCCAACTGGCTGCGCAACTGGCTGTACAACTGGCTGTCCAACTGGCTGTACAACTGGCTGTACAACTGGCTGCGCAACTGGCTGTCCAACTGGCTGTCCAACTGGCTGTACAACTGGCTGTCCAACTGGCTGTCCAACTGGCTGCGCAACTGGCTGTACAACTGGCTGCGCAACTGGCTGCGCAACTCCTTATTTTCAACCGGAACCAGTTCTTTAGGTAATTCAATGCCATTACGAAGGCAATAAATTACATACAATAGTGGAGTGAATACCTTTTCGTTTACTTTAATGTAGTTAAACAATACTTGGCTTTCTAGCGTGTTTTCAGCTACCAATACTACCGGCTTCTTATATCCGGCCGTTTCGTAATTCCAGTCGATCAATGCTTCAGCATCCTTACGGTTGAAACTATTGTATCGACCGCCATCGAATACACCTTTGGTATATTTTTCAATGTATTCGGGTATTTTTGCCTGTACTTCAGGCGTAAAGTCTTCAAGTGTTTTCATTTTTTTGGCGTGGTTAATATTATACTTGACCTATTTCTACTTCGTCTCGTGTTGGAGCTATATCCCATTCCTGAATAACATATCCTGGTCTGGCTTTAGCTATTTGGTCAGCTTTCATTGCTGCATCAAATCTGTTTTCTACTTCAATACGTACTACTTCGGTACGCACAAGTATTACATCGACTTCATAGCCCATGGGTTTTTGACTTTTGTTCGTAAATAAATATTATCTGGTTTACCGTCCTCTTAATGTTCTTGTCTGTAAACATTAAGTCTTTGAGTGTATCGATGGAATAAATTATGGTTGAATGGTTCTTATTGAATATCCTACCGATTTTAGTGTGTTTAAAGAGAAGTAATTCTCTCATCATATATATCGCTATACATCTAGCAAGTGACACATCTCTCGTTCTTATATTGCCCAATAACATCTCCACTGAGATATTGAAGTGAATAGAAACAACCGAGCATATCAATTTTACCTCCCTTTCGTCTCTATTCAGACAATACGTTGCCCTGTCCCTGCTGTATAGTCCTACGAAAACATAAGGCGTCATACAACCTCCTTCCACTTCTTAAACTTTATTGCTCTCTCGACATCCTCAATATGAGTCCCAAATGTCCTATCACTATTCAGATATTGGAAGCGGTACAGAGGTTTGGAGAGCCTCTTTGTACCGCTTGTTTTTACAATATCCTTAAATCTGAACCTTACCCCATCTACGTAGGTAAGCTCGTAGATTACTCCGGGTCTCATGATTAAAATGGAAGATCATCGTCAGCAGGAGGGCTACTGATATCCACCGGAGGAACATAGGCGGGGGTGGAACCATCTGACAACTTATTTACTCTCCATGCTACTAACGAATTAAAATACGTTGTCACACCTTCCTTATTAGTCCATGGCCTTCCTCTCAGGTTAAACGATACTTCCACGTTTTCTCCCGGCGACAGGTTATCAAAAATATTAACACGGTCTTGTGTCGCTTCAAACTTGATATGCTCAACAAACTGAGGGTTCTCAGCGTATTGAACTATTAAATCACGCTTCTTAAAAGAGTCGCTTACTTGCTGAACTTGTCCCACTTCGTGGACGATTGCTTTTATGGATAAACTCATATTATTTAAATTTTAAAGAAGTTTTGTTTTTGTTTTGGCCGGACAATCTGGCATGCAATGTGCTATATTTGATACCTAAATGTTTACACGCTTCCATAACTGTATCGTATGTTATTCCTGAATCAGTATTAATTACTGGTTTCCTTATAGGCGACAATTTTCCAATTCTTATCTTTTGCCTTTCAGATAATATTTTACGATGATTATCGCTTATTCTATTAAGTCCGGTATCAAATGCATGTTTTACATTCTCTGATGGCGTGCACCATTCTAAATTTTCAACCCGATTATCGTTTCTCACGCCATTTTTATGATTAACAAACGGCTTATTTTCAGGATTAGGGATAAAAGATTGAGATACAAGTCTGTGGACTTTTAACGTTTTTGATTTTCCGTTCTTGTACAGAATACATGTATTGTATCCAAGGGAAATTCTATTTTTCAATAAGCGATCACCGCCTTTCTTTAAACTCTTTATTCTACCTTGATCGCTAACAATATAAATTCCTTCATACCCTATTACGTCTTTCCAATTCTCAATCATCACTTTATGCTTAAATTTAAACCTAATTTCCCTGATCTGAGTGGAGGATTTACTTTTGATACCTCCCCTGTTTCAGGGTCCAATTGATCAATTGGCTTTGTGAACGTCTTAAGGGTTTTTTCACGTGATACTTTAGCCTCTTTAGCGGCCTCAAATTCTGCGTTCAAGCGATCCCATTGAGGATCATTGCAATAAGTGAAATCATACGATACACCATTCTCCTTTTGTGTGATTTCAGTATCGAATTTTTTATATACCTCTCCTTTACCCAACTTAAAATGCTCTTCTGCTATTGGCCTGACAGCCTTCTCAAGCTGTCCGAATAGCTCCTGCCCCTTCTTGGCTATGACCAGCGCATTGATGGCATCATATTGACCATCTATCACAGCGCCTGTGGCATTCTGTACAATACGGGACATATAGCCTTTGTTCAGGCTCAGAAGAGAGGAAACTCCAAGCTCCCTGTCTTCTACCTTCATTATTTCCGATGTCTCCATTATGCCGATTGTTTTGATAGTTTCCCCTTCATTTCATCCTTTACGGATACATATTGCTCTTGAAGCTCTCGGCCCATTGACAAGAATACCGTCTGCAAAGCCTGCAAATCACTACACGCCCTTAACTTGGCTTCATAATCAACCTGAGCAGGTTCAACACCACTATTGCACCATTCAGCTATTATTTTGCCTGTTTCCTCTGATGGAATAAACTCTGGCTTACCCATAAATAAGCCCGTCCGGTCTTTTGAAGCAACGGCGTAGTGCTTGGTGTCAAGCTCTAGGTTTATGGTGAGTTCATATTCGAACCCTTCTCGGGTCACCTCTTTAAGACCTACTTTCTGAGGCATTAACTTGCCTTTTTCATTCATCACCATTTCGTAATCTTGCTTCCTCCTTACAGTGGTTATAATGTGGCATTTGGACTGAAGTATAGCGTCAATAAATGCTCGATGGCGGGGGGTGAGTTTGGCCCAATTGGTATAACTGTTTCCGGTCATACTATCCATAACCTCCAACATGCCCCCTTTGCCGTCCCACTCATGAGTTATGCTATCTATTATGATAACCTCCATGCCTGACTCTTCGCATATTCTAATAGCTTCTATATACCTTTCAGGGGTGTATGGGGCCTCTAATGTGAATACATTATATTCCCCAAGATGCGAGTAAAGGTCTGCACTTCCGTTTTCGGTGTCGATGATCGCCACCTTAGAAATGTTTCCTCCGGCAAGACCCTTTCCTATTGTTATTCCTGAGTAGGTTTTTCCTCCTCCACTAACAGCAGATAAACCAAGTCTTATCTTGGATTTGGTTCTGGTCGCTTTTCTTAATCCTGACATATTATTTTATTAGTTGAATTATCAATACGATTACCGCTATTGAGAGCATTATAACTCCAGCAATAGTGTTATTCCTTCTTTCTTTTTCGGAGCTGAACTTAAGATCTATTTCTCGCTTTATTTTCCGTTCCGCGGCTCTAGCTGCTAGGTGGGTCAAGTTTCGCTTTACCCTATCTTGTTCGGTGTCATCAAATAATGCATAAAGGACTCCGTTCTTCCACCAATGACCGTTGCTATCGATCACAATTCTGGACAGTTTTTTAGTTTCCATAATACTCTATCTATTATCAAGACAATATTATCAGTGGCTTTATTAGCTTTTTCACTGCTTTTAATATAGGATTTGTACGCCCTGTCTAATTTATTCATAATTATTCTATTTATACTATATAGAATTAATAATTAACATCCAAAACCATTGCTGCCGCTCTCAGGTCTTTCCTATCTATCTTTATAGTAGATGAGTTAGCGCCATCCTTTACCGGATTTATAAGTCCCTCTTCCACCATTCGTTTTATAGTGCCCTTGCCGTACATCTTATTTGCTTTGTTCATGCTAACGTAGGGTTTTGATAACCCTGCTTCCTCTAGGGCTTTATTAGCTCCGTAAGAAGCTGCTTCCTTAAGCGCATTAAGGAAGAATGATCTCGTTACTTCCATAATCTACCATTGATAGCTCCTGTAATACATTTCTGCCCAATCGTCCTCCTGTAACTCAAGAAGTTCGATGTCTACTTCGTTCTCCATATTATAGCCCCTCCTTTTATATTCTTGCTAACATTCTTTGTGGTTTGAAATGTTTTCACACCTTTAGAATTGAAATGAATTGAAGCGTAATGGGACCACTGCTCTCTATCTTTCTTATTGATAGGGATGTGCTGCCCTATTTCAAGTTTATCTAGCGCTTCAATGATGCGCTGCTTCTTGCTTTTTACAATAGGTAATTCAAGTGTTTTCATATATAATCCTAATTATTTGGTTTAGTTCCGTGGACAGGACTCGAACCTGAAAAACCATTTTACCACGGAATACAGCCTTATTACACCTCATTAATTACGGCTGAATAAAGAACTTTCTGTTTGTCAGTTACAGATAAACTGTATTCATTGAGGCAAGGCATTAACCCTCCCCGATACGCTTACTATACTGACTATTCAGCGGTACGGAACCTTAACGAACCAAAACACAATCCTTCGTACTGTTCTGTGCCTTAATCCGTGCCTAGTTGTTTGGCAACATGGCGATAACGTGCAGTCAGTGTGAACGTACCATGTTTTTAGCCTAACTTTCGGCAATCAAGATGTCAAAGAGCGGATTTCAATTTTGGTGGCAAACGATCTATTCCCACCCGGAAGATATGGCCCTTCCGATCGGCCTCGCGTATATGCCATATGACGCGTCTATGGTTAAATCACCCCATGATCTTTAGCCCAGCTAACAAGCTCCGCCTTATTGGCTTTGCGTGTCTTGGTACGTATCGTTTGCATGTGCCGGCGTATAGTCTCCGGTGATTTAAAAAGTTTTTCAGCTATCAATTTTTCAGGAAGTAAAACCTCCTTCAATACGTTCATTTCTGATTTGGTAATAACAGTTTCAGCGTTCACATGCAGCAAGCAACATCCTTTACCTTCTTCCTTGCATTCTCCTCTCAGCGGACATGGCACATATTCGTTATCCTGAATTTCTCCTTTAAAATCTATATCTGGAGTTTCATCTAATCTACCGAATCGGCATATCATCCATTGTTTTACCTTTACTATATCATCATCACTCCCCGTTAATCTGGCCATAGAAGACTCTCCTGTTGGATTACTCTTCATATTATCTATGAGCTTATTTATTATATGTTTTGGAGTTCTATCAAATGAGAATACCTGCATCTTGTAGACCGTGTATGGTGCGCTGTTGATAGAAAAAATTTCTACTTGGTTATCGATTAGTCCTGCTGGTATTGTTTGTTTCATTTTTGGCAGTTTTATGGTATTTTTTTAGTGCAACTCTTTTGTGTATCTTTGTTTTGCGTTTGAATTACAATACAAATGTAACCCAATAGGTTAATATATGCAAATATTTATAACCTATTTAGATAACTTTTTAGTTAACTTACTGATTAATAGTGATAAAAAATTTCAATATAATAGATCATATCATAGCAGACAAGGGGATAAATAAAGCAAAAATAGCCAAACATTTAGGTGTAAAACCTCCCTTCATCACTAAATTATCCCAAGGAAAGCCATTTGGATCAGAGGTGGCTAATAAAATTTCTGAGAAATATGGATATTCACTTGATTTTATACTAACTGGAAAAGAAAATATTAACCAAAAAGGAAATATAGAACCCGAAAACCTAGAACCAATTCCATTTGACAGTTACATGATGGTTGAGTACGAAGATTTAGCAACATCAGCCGGATACTTAGGGATAAATAATTTACATGTGCTTCCCGATACAAAAAAACGGTTAGTGCCGAAAGAATTTGAGCGAGGTAAATATTTAGTTGTAAGGGTCGATGGACATTCTATGGAAGATGGAAGCTCTATGTCCATTCCAGATGGAACTGAAATTCTTATTAGACAAATAAACCTTGATCCAAATACCAAACTCCCGATTAGGAACAATCTTTTTGTCGTCGTAAGTAAAGATGGAGTTGTGTTGAAGCAGATTATCGAGCATAATATCGAGGAAGGTTATATAAGGTGTCATTCGTATAACCCTAACTTTAGAGATTACATTATTCCGTTAACAGATGTATTGCAAATATTTTTGTACAGAAAGATAGTCTCATTTAGGCCGCCAATACCTGATATAAAATACTAACAATGGGCAAATTCACTGTTTTAAACAAAAAAAAGATATCGGATGGTATAAAATGGTGCAATAGCACAGATCTCAGGCCATACGTCATAATTATTGCTGGTGATTTTTGCTGTGATAATTGTAAAAACCTAGAAAGATTAGCTTTCGATGCTATAGAATTTATGAATAATTGGCCTATTGATAAAGAACCATGCAATTCTAGGACAGGTTATTGCATAGCAGTACCTCAAGTGGTTAGCGAAAAGAAAATTAGACAATTAGGATTACATATTTTATGAAAAAATTTATACTATTTGGAATATTGGTAATTTTGTGTTCAATGTGTGCCGCGCAGGATTATGACCCTCCATTAAACTCCAAACATATTGAAATTCAGAAGCAAGGATCAAAAGAAGAATTGCTTAAATATGTTTCACTTTGGTTGGAATCAAATGGATTTGAGATAGACACGATACACAACAGTCTTCCGTTTCTTACCACTAAATACAGAAAGTTCAAATCTCATATATCTATTTTTGACTTCGATTTTTACGACAACAAAATAATAGTAGGGGGATGGTGGTTGCCCGCTAGAAAAGAATCCATATTGTTGAAAAAAGATTTTATTAAACACTTTTCTACTATTGAAAATAATTTCAGAAGTATTTCAGCTTTTAAATATATGACTGATTTGTCTAAAGAACTAGGCGCTAACTTAAAATTCACAAAATAACAAAATGGCAACACCAGAAGAATTAATAGACGTAAATGTATGCAACAATATAGCTTCAATACAGACTGAATCCGGTCTAACACAGGCTGAATTTGCTGAGAAATGTAAGGTGTCGCAGAAGACTATAAATCACGTCATAAACAAGAAACAGAACCCTAGAATTGACCTAATTAAAGCAATCGTAAGAGAGTTCGGTGTGTCATCTCAGTGGCTGTTGTTCACGAAGGGCGCTAGGTACAAAAAAGATGAACCCAAGACAAGTATACTTAACGATCTAAGCGAATTGAAAACACATGTGCTGTCCTTAGAGAAGCATCGTAAATTCACAGACAACCTTATCAAGAAACTATACGCTGAGCTCAGAGGAGAGCAATCCTAACACACCTGCCTGAACCTTGTCCACGATTGCCCAATTCTTAGAGAGATATGGATCAGTAGTGGACGTTGACCTGTCATAATGGTTTAGAGCAAGCCCAACATCATCCTTACTAAAGCCACATGTATTCCGCGCCTGATCTCCAAATATATCCCTGAATTGGTAAGATGTTTTTCCGGGAAGAAGTGTTTTTAATCCTTCATTTACAGCCCTCAAAAAGCTTTTATGGCTACAGTACCGCTTTTTTATCTTGCCTCTCCAAGCCTCTATTATATCTCTTGCATGATCTGGCACATTAACACTTATAAATGCCCGGTCTTTTCTCCTACCCTTAGTCTTTGACCTGTTATATTCCGCTCTACCATAGAAATCGCAGTCTAGGTGATAGATGTCAGCCATATTCATTCCGCAAAGGTAGAATGATAAGAGACACATAAACTTAGCCAACTCCTCTCTGCCGCCCGGCATCACCATTGCATACCCTACTTTAAGCACGTCATTTATGTTTGTAGGTTCGACTTCATTATGGGGCGGGTCAATGACCTTATATTTCTTAAATGGATTATTTCTTATCTTGATAATACCTAGCTCCTCTTCATTATATCGTTTTCTGGCCTCATATAATAATATTCTAAAATCTCTCATAGTAGTGTGTATCCCAGCGTCCCCAACACCTTTCCTAATTACTGTTGTCATTCTACCATGGTTTAACCTCGTTTGCTTTCTATCGGATCTCATATACCGCTCGAACTTCAACATAAAATCATATGTGAGTTCATCAGTCCCAAGAATATCTCCTCCCACAAAGTCCTTTAAGTTGTTAACAACTGTTTGTATCGTACTAGCACTAGACTCCCTTTTATTTTCCCTTAATTCTTTAATATAATCATTACCAAAGGCTATTATATTTATAAATTCATTATCCTCAACTTTTTCCTTATCCATGTCAAGTAAATGCTGTCTGATCTGATCAACATCCATTAGGCGAATTCGTTCGTTAATCATCACTATTTCCTGCTCATATTTCTCGACTTTCTTCGCAACTGATTTTTTTATCAGCGAGTCGGTTATTTCATATTCCGACATACCCCGAATTTTTTTAACCTGGTCACGCCTGACTAAAATATTCGTGTCTATCGATCTACGAACTCTTTTGTGTGATACGATTATTTTAACCTCGGTTTTGTCTGCTTTGTCAGACCTGAAATATACCTTCGATTTTATTGTAGTTTCTGCCATACCTGTGTCTTCATGCGACACAATTGTAACACAAATAGACTAAAAAAGCAAGATTTTCTTGCTAATCTATTTAGCACAAACTATAATAAATAGTATTTATTAGGTTTTAATTGTGTGGTATTGGCATGAAAAAAGCCCTTTAGATAATTCTAAGGGCTTTCTGTGTTTTTGGGTGGAATACCGGGCTCGAACCGGCGACCTCCTGAACCACAATCAGGCGCTCTAACCAACTGAGCTAAAACCACCGTTTTTAGTGAGGCAAAGATATACATTATACCAACATGCCGCAAATATTTTTATCAATTTTTATCGCTTTGTTTTTATTAATTTAGCCTTCAGAAGCTTCTAGCGTAACATAGCATAAAAAATGGACTGGGATTCAGCACTTAAGGATTTTACACAATATTTAAGATTGGAGCGATCGCTTGCGAAAAATTCAATCGAGGCTTACCTGCATGATGTAGATAAGCTAAAGCAACATGCTTTATACAGTCATCGTAAAAGCCCCGAATGCATCAATACCCAGGATATACGTGATTTCCTCGCTTGGGTCTATGCATTGGGTATGAGCCCCCACTCTCAGGCGCGGGTACTCTCTGGTATTAAAGCATTTTACCACTACCTCCTGCTCGACGGCGTGATAACCACCAGTCCTGCCGCACTAATTGAAGCGCCCCGACTTGGACGAAAACTACCCGACACACTGAATATAACAGAAATAGATGCCCTATTAGCCGCAATAGACCTATCTACTCCCGAAGGCACAAGAAATAAAGCCATGTTGGAAGTATTGTATGGTTGCGGGTTAAGAGTAAGCGAATTAGTGACCCTTAAGATCTCCAATCTATTTTTGGAGATAGAATTCATTAAAGTAATGGGCAAAGGAAGTAAAGAGCGCCTGATACCCATCGGGCAGGCTGCAATCAAGCATTTGCAGCTCTATCTACAACATACAAGAAAAGAGGTAACGCAAAAAATGGGAATGGAAGATTATGTATTTTTAAACCGAAGAGGTGCTCCTCTATCTCGTGTCATGGTTTTTATTATTATAAAAGACCTTGCTGCAAAAATAGGTTTACAGAAAAAAATAAGTCCACACACTTTTAGACATTCATTCGCTACCCACCTGATAGAAGGCGGAGCCGACTTAAGAGCCATACAGGATATGCTTGGCCATGAGAGCATCAGTACTACTGAAATCTATACCCACCTAGATCGCGACTATTTACGTACGGTAATGATTGATTTTCATCCTAGGGCTTAACCTTGCTCTATTCAGCTACGGACTTCGCCATAGTACCGCTGCAATGGAAATTGGCAATAGCGACTTTAAAGCAACAAAGGGCCAATTTCCTTTGAATACATCAGCTGCTTTGTATAATAGCTTAAAAATTAAATTAATTTGTCCTATTTTTTTGTTCATTCCATTGTTTTTATGATTTTTACGCCTAAGCATCGGTTTGTAAAACGGCACATTGTCTTATTCATTGATGAAACATACATACTTTTTCACGTATTAAAATACGAATAAATGAAATTTAAGTTTCCCCTCCCTTTATGGACCCTCGTCACACCCCTACTAGCGTGGTTCGCCATTTTCTTGGACGTCGCCAACACGCACGCCATTTTAACCGTATTGGTGTCAGTTATATTAATCCTTTCTGTGCTTTCATCCGTGCATTTGGCAGAAGTGATTGCTCACCGAGTAGGTGAACCCTTCGGTACATTGATTTTGGCATTGGCGGTCACCATAATCGAACTCGCATTGGTTGTTTCACTGATGTCTTCGGGAGGCGAACAGAGCCTTACATTAGCCAGAGACACTATATTGGCGGCAAATATGATTATCTTAAATGGCATTATCGGCCTCTGCCTATTGGCTGGCGCATTACGGCACCACGAACAAACGATCATCAAGCACTCGGCCACGTCTGCGCTGGTTGCCCTAACGGCCATACTGGTACTTACATTGATTCTGCCGAATTATACCACCTCTGTTTCGGGCCCTCAATATAATGCCAAGCAGCTCATTTTCGTCGCTATTGTTTGCATTGTACTCTATATTGCTTTTGTATTCGTACAATCTGTCCGCCATAGAGATTATTTTTTACCAAAAGAAAATGATACACACGATGCACACCATGCCGCTCCACCCTCCCGCCGAACCACCTTTATTAGTATATTGTTGTTGCTTATCTGTTTAGGTGCCGTCGTCTTACTGGCTAAATCACTATCCCCTATCATCGAAGCAGGTGTACACTCCATTGGAGCGCCGCAAGCACTGGTCGGGATCATCATCGCCGCCATTATTCTGCTACCAGAAGGCATTGCTGCATTGCAAGCAGCCAGAAAAAACCGTCTCCAAACCAGTATGAATCTCGCCCTCGGATCAGCCTTGGCCAGTACAGGCTTAACTATTCCGGCGGTAGCCATATTTTCCTTGTTAACTGACACCAAAATCTTATTAGGCATTGGTACAGGCTCTACTGTCTTACTCTTCCTCTCCATCTTTACAGTTATGCTTTCTCTCGTAACCGGGAAGACTAATTTACTCTATGGCATTGTGCTCCTGGTGCTTTTTGCAACTTACTTGTTTACAACCATTGTTCCTTAATTTCCATTTAGATGTCGCGCTAAAAATCTTTTATTTTTATTTCTATTTGCAATATTGGTGCATTTGAAATATCTTTGAACCAAATAACATCAGGATGATAAGAAATCTACCTATTAAAACATGCATTTATAGGCCTCTGGCCCTTTGCCTCCTGGTAGTCTTCTGCTACATACAGGGTGTACAACTTATGCATGCTTATCATCACCAAGAATCACTCATACAATTAGACAAAGAGCTAACTTCCTTCGACACCAAAAAAGAGTTGAATTGTAAAATTTGCGATTACCTACTTGTTAAGCAAGCACAACAACTTCCATCACAGATTTTTACGTTAACTGAAGTCTACAGAAGCAAACCGGTTTTAATACAAAGACTCGACCCTGCTCAACCTTGTGAAATCACCTTAGCTAACTACCTAAATAAAGGTCCTCCAATAGCTTAAAATCCATCCTGTTTTTAGCCTAATGTAGTTTTATCCCAACCGTCTTCTCAAAATTTGAAGATTAGCTTACGGATTTACCTATATCGTATTAAACGGTGATGCTTTACCGGATGAAATTCATCTGCTGTTTTGATAATCTTCAAAACAATTAACCCCTTATATAATATGTTTAGTAAAAAACAGCTTAGCCTGTTTGTATGGTTGTTCAACCTAGCAGCAATAGGTTTTGCCCAAAGCAATGAATGTAATTTTATGATTAGTGGACGTGTACTGGATGCCGATACCCGACTCCCCCTGTCGGGAGTATCCATCTCGCTAATGCCTGGCAATCTTTCTATCAAAACGGACGGGCATGGTTTCTACCGTTTAACATCACTGTGCAAAGATACGTACATCCTTACGTTTAAAAGTTTAGGGTTTGAAAACGCCACACATCAATTAACGCTAGCAAAAAACGAAAAACTCAACTTATCGATGATGCACCGAAGCGTCCAGCTCCATGGCGTTGAAGTAATAGGGCATCAAAACGTGCTTAAAAGTACCGCCACTGTGAGTGCCTTAACGCAGCAACAATTAAATGAAAAGAAGGGAAGTGTATTAGGAGAGGTACTGAAGGAAATACCGGGCATAAATCTATTACAAACCGGTGCCAGCATTGCCAAACCCGTGATTCATGGCATGCACAGCAATCGCCTATTAACATTGAATAACGGAATAAGGCAAGAAGGACAACAATGGGGCAGCGAACATGCACCAGAAATTGATCCCTTCATGGCTAAGAACATCCGGGTAATCAAAGGTGCAGAATCGGTTCGGTATGGCGCTGAAGCAATAGGCGGTGTGATCATGGTTGACCCTCCGGCACTTCCTATCCATACAGATCTCCATGGCGAGATTGATGTTGTTGGGCAAAGTAATGGCCGCGGGGGCACAACCGCTGCCATGCTAAGCGGGGGCTTTAGAAAGATTGCCGGTTTAAATTGGAGACTGCAAAGCACTTTTAAAAGACTAGGTGATAGTAAAGCTACTGATTACTACCTAAATAATACGGGCGTAAAGGAAATCAACTATTCTGCCTCGCTCGGGTATAAAACAAGTTTCGCAGAATTCAATGTTTATTATAGCCACTTCGAAACCGAGCTAGGCATTTTCAAGGGGGCACACATTGGCAGTATTGCGGATCTGCAAGCGCGCATAGCGAATGGAAAACCCTTTGTAAGCTATCCGTTTTCTTATACCATCGCGGCGCCCAGACAAGAGATAAAACATGACCTTTTAAAATTAAAAACACATAAAGACCTGAACAATGGGGTGCAGCTGGATATACAGTATGGACTACAGCGCAACCTTCGTAAAGAATATGATATCAGGCGAGGAGATAGAACAAGTATCCCTTCCCTTGATTTAGCGCTTATAGCACAAAATTTAGACATAAGCTATGATCAGTTAAAACAAAATGGATGGCGAAACATCATTGGCCTTAATCTCGTTAGCCAGATAAATAATAATATCCCGGGTACATTTGCAACCCCGCTAATACCGAATTACGACAGCTATAACGCGGGCATCTTCATCATAGAGCGCATAATTAAATCATCCTACGAACTTGAGGCCGGCTTACGTTTTGATCATAAATATTTCGATGCCGCCGGCTACCGTTTAGACTCTATTTATTATTCCGGCACCAGAAAATTCAATAATTTTTCTGGCTCTTTAGGAGCCACATGGCATGCCAATAGGCTAATTGACCTTCAATCGAATATTGGCTTGGCCTGGCGCCCACCTTCGGTTAGTGAGCTATTCAGCTACGGACTTCATCATGGCACCGCTGCGGTGGAGATCGGCAATGATTCCTTTAAAAGCGAACAAGGCTTAAAATGGATTAACACAGCAAAGCTGAACCTACCAGCTATGGACATCGAATTGAATGCTTATGCACATTATCTTAAAAATTACATCTACCTACAGTCTACCGGCGAATTTTGGGAAAGTTTGAGGGGGGCATTCCCGGTATTTAACTACGAGCAGACAAATGCATTTTTCTGGGGGCTCGATCTTGCTGGATCCTATCGATTCGCCGAACAGTTCACGTACAGCTTAAAGGGCTCGCTAGTAAGAGCAAAAGATATTAAAAATAAGACCTACCTCCCTTGGATACCCTCGGACCGCATTGAAAACAGCATCAGATGGACTTTACCACAGCTATCAAACAACTTTAGCAAGTTGTTTTTGCAAGCGCAGCACCAATATGTTGCTAAGCAAACCAGATACGAACCAAGTACTGATTTTGCTCCGCCACCACCCGCATATGGCTTGGTAAACATGCTCGCGGGGATAAGTTATCAAATGAACAAACAGGAATTGAATCTAAACCTCAGCATCAACAACCTGCTGAATAAAGAATATAAGGAATATATGAACCGGTTTAGATACTATGCCCATGATATGGGCAGAAATATCACCATACGATTAAACTATAATTTTTAAATAACAAACAATTCAACATTAATTTTTAACATTATGAACAAATTACGTAACTATTTCATGATCGCAGCTATCGCTGCAGTGTCGTTCACCTCTTGCTCCAAAGACGATCCAATTCCCGAAGTAGATCAGGAAGAATTTGATGGAAGCACTTTCGTCTTTACTGAGGGGCATTTCCATGGAGAAGATTTTCATGCATCGGGAGATACTCTTCAAGTGCGCTTTGTAAAAGGAAGCAACAAACCTTACCCAGCACATATACACTTACACGAAGGGGATAAGTATCAACTTGAAATATTGATGTACAAAAATGGTGAAGATATCACTTCGGAGTTTGCTCCAGAAGAACATCAATGGTTTTTTGTTGGTGCCCCCGACGGTGTCTTAGACTATCAGTACCTTGATAATCAAGTAGGATTCAAGGGCGTATTCACAGTCAACCAAGCAACTGAAGGCTTTGATATCCAGGCCGTTTTAAGACATGGTTTAAACAAATCGTCCGAAGCGGCTAAAACATGGAATAATCCAAACAATAAAAGTGCTGGTGGCGAGGAAGATTTTAATAAAAGTTTTGAAATCCATCCGGTTGAAGGAGATCATGAAGACCATGATCACTAATACCTGATAGGATACTTAAGCAGTATTTCGAACGGGTAACTTTATGCTAACACCTAGATAATGGGCATAAAACACCCCCAGAAAATTCTTAAATTTTAGCTGGGGGTGTTTTATTTTTTAATGCTAATTACTACGCTTTACCATAAAAGGTACATAAACGCCAAAAGTTATATTTCTTCCAGGGTTATATATGCCTAAATCCGGGTCTGTCTGGTCTAACCTCCCCGGCTTAAACCGGCTTAATGCATCGTAATACTTCTTATTCAACAAATTATTGCCCGAAATATAGATTTTTAAGGGCTGTTTCCCTGCAAATACGGTGGTTCCGATACTGGCATTTAATAATGTATAACCAGCTGTAGGTGTTTCAAACTCCTCGTCTACACGGCTTTGCTTAAAATAATTCGCAATGCCTACCGCTATAAAAGGCTCTCGAAGTTGCTTAATTTTTGGTTCATACCGTAGTTCATTGCGCAATACTGCCGCTGGAATAAATGATAGCGGCCTATCTAGCGTGGTGTTTTGTGCATGGGTGTAACCGAAAGTATTTTCAAAATGAATAAAATGGACGGGATGAATAATCAAACTGGCCTCAGCTCCGTATAAATTGGCATTAACCTGCCCGTAATTATAAACAGGCAGATCGTCAATAAATTCGCCATGATGTGCTGCATAGATGAAATCATGAATATAGTTATTATAAATACTGGCACTGGCGTTAATGATTCCACCATCATAGCTTAGCTCTGCATCTAGCTGATAACTTCTTTCAGGCTTCAAATCTGGATTACCTATCTCATATCGAAAAGTACCTTCATGTTCCCCATTGGAACCTAGCTCGGCGGGATTAGGCGCCCGAAAAGCAGAACCGGCATTAGCCTTAAAATTTAGTGTTTCATTAAACTGATGCGTGTAACCCAAAGCACCGCTAATAGTAGAGAAACGATTGTGAAACGCCTCAAATACCTGCTCTCCATCGTCTACTAAAGACTTGCCTACATTTTTACGAAAATCGTAGCGAACACCCACATTAAAGGTACTCTGCTCCCAATTCTTCTTTAAGTAGGCAAATCCACCGATGCCATAGGTGTCATATGCCGGGATCAGAAACTCTTCTCCCCTATTATCGCTGTGGCCAATTTCAGTACTGACACCAAATACCGGCTCCCAACCGTTACGTCGTCCAACATAATAACGTGCATCGCCGGTATAGGTATCTAAATTAAAAAACAAAGAGGGATCCGGGCCGTCTTCTAACTCTCTTCGCTGATTTTTCTGATAGGCTAGATCCAGTTTTAGATTTCCCTCGCCAATGATAAAGTTGTTATTTAATGACACTTTATAATGACGGATATCTTGCTTAGGATAGGCAAGACTCCGACTTTTAAAACTTTCATGTGGAAATAGCGCACCATCTTCATCTACATAATTTCCTGCATCATCAAACGCTGGCTCGTAAAAGCCAATATTGTTCCTGAAACTGGAAAAATTTAAATGGCTATAACCCCAGGATTTATTCAAACCTAACATTCCGCTAAAATCTGTTTCATTAAACCCAGAATTAGGAAAATAACCTGTAGGTGTTTTAAAAGAGTATGCATTTTTATAGGTTCCCCGGCCACGCCAAACAAAACCATTTTGATTTCCAGTTAACATAACAGAACTACCCGTAAGACCGTTATTGGTAGAATAATTGGTCAGCACCTCTCCGCTAATCTCTCCTTCTGGAGCGGGTAAAGGTTCGAGCAGATTAATTACCCCACCCAAAGCATCAGATCCATACATTAAAGAAGCTGCACCTTTTAACACTTCAACCCTGTTAGCTTTAAACTGGTCAATCTCAATACCGTGCTCATCGCCCCATTGCTGTCCTTCTTGTTTAACGCCATTATCAATAGTAACTACCCGATTGTAACTTAATCCTCTAATAACCGGTTTCGAAATAGAAGGGCCGGTAGTTACTTGTGAAACACCAGGAACCTTAGCTAAAGCATCAATAAGATTGCTAGAAGGGCTGAGCAGCTCATCTTTATTTACAATACTAGCGGAAGTGCTATTCCTTTTGTTGCTGCCAGAAGATATTGTACCCGTAACCACTACCTCCTGGGTTTCAATAGCAGTTGGTTTCAAACTAAAAATGAGCTGTTCATTAGCACTCAAATTAATGACCTTGGTATATGTTTCGTAACCAATATACCTGACTTCAATTAAAAACTGGCCTTTTGAAGGCACATTTCGAAATTTAAATGTACCATCTTGGCGGGAAGTTATCGTAATTCTTAAATCGGGAATGCTAATGGTAGCCTCCGGTAGTGGCTTGCCCGTGTCGCTATCCACCACTTTCCCTTCTAATTGAACTAATTCGACTGAAAATGCCCTATGTCCGACAAATGTAAATACAATCGCCAGTATATATATATATCTATACATTGATTTAATTAATATGTGACGCTATGCGCTTAAAATGAAAGAATTTTACCCAGATTCTGCGTTAGGAATTCAAACGAAATGATATGATCCAAAACAGGCTGGGTTTAATGGCAGACAATGCCATTGATGCCTGATAAGAAATATTTTAGGCTAAGCAAGGAGGCCCCCTGAGCGTAATTGAACAAATAGCTTCTTGCGCAACGAAAATAATTTTCTCGGCAAAAGGGATTCTGATTATTGATAAGTAAACTTGTCCAAAACTGATTAATGAGAGGGTATACGTTCTGTCAAAGTGGGCGTTACAGATTAAACAATAAGCCGACAGGTTAGCATTTCCCCCTACGTGATGGTGCTCAACAAAATTCTTACCTCCTGTGGCAGTAATCGAAGCTACGTTATGGGTATGAAAAAAATCAATAGGAATAACCGCTAATGTAAAATACAAAAGCAATAACCTGGCTATGGCGGCAACTATGATGCTTCTTTTTATAGCTAACATTTAATAGAGACAAACTTAGGCAAAGTTATTTTTAAATGCAACTTTATGGAAACAACCTTCTCGAAATGCATGAGCCAATTTTTACCTATGGCCGCATGAATAAAAAAGGGCCAGGTACAAGTACCTGGCCCTACATCTACCTATGAAAAACATGCCTGCCCTAGGGGGAAGGCAACACAAAAATAACGCATTATATTTACATCCCAAACAAAAAACTTTGTTATAGCGAAAATAATTTTAGCTTCTTGATTTTTTTTAATAATGATTTTTATAGTAGGTTTGCAAGTAGAATTAATTAAAGGTAAAAAATGAGCCTAACAGAATTAGAGGAATATATAGAATCTGGCAATGCAGCAGCTATTGACAATTTGCTGCACACCAACCCTGCGCTATGCCAGCAAAAAACCAGTCATGAGATTTCTCCTTTATTATTAGCATGCTATTATAATAAGCATCAAATAGTAAAAATCATTTTACAGCACATCCAGGAAATCACTATTTGGGAAGCCGCTGCAGCAGGCTTAACAGAGGCAGTAAGCGAACTTCTATATGAATCGCCCGAATTACTTAACACCTTTTCTGAACATGGTTTCACCCCTCTTGGTATGGCAACTCATTTTGGAAACACGGAAATTGTACGCCATTTGCTTTTAAAAGGCGCCGACGTCAATCTTCCGTCGCAAAACGGCTACCATGTTTATCCCTTGCATGCTGCTATAAGCGCCGGGTTTGACGAAATAGCAAAAATGCTTGTCGAAGCAAGCGCGGATGTAAATGTACTGCAATCTTCAAGAACAACGCCCTTACATGCCGCCGCACAAAATGGCAACATTGAAATGCTTATCCTATTACTTGAAAACGGTGCAGTAGTTGATATAAAAAATGACTTTGGAAAAACAGCGGCCGACTTGGCAGCGGAAAAAGGGTATGGAGAGATTTCAAAAATATTAAGCTGAGACTAATTAAAAGTCCCAAAGACGATGCCTCATCCGCTTAACAAAATTACGAACATCCAATACTATACCAGCAAGCAGGTAAAAAATAATAGGAAAACCTACCGCTAAGAAAGAAGAATAAATAAAAAAAAGCCTGATTTTTGAAATAGAGACACCAAATTTCTCCCCTATATAAGCACATACTCCAAAAGAGCGCTGTTCAAAAAAAACCATTATGCGTTGTATCATAACGTTTTATTTAATTTAAATACTTGTAAACCAATACCGCAATCCAAACACCTGAATCGACTACAGTAACCCTGCTTTAACTGTAAAAGCGCCTGCGAATCAGCAGCTGTTTTAACCTTAATACCCAAGCGTCGGTATTGGGCAATAATGTTATTATTTTCTGGCGCTAATTGTTCCAGCAAATTAATCGCACGGTAAATATACGCCTCTTTTCCAATATATTTACCATAGCTAAACAAAATTGTTACCGCTGTATTCAGTATAATATTGTCAATGGAGGCAATTCCAAGCTGATAACTATGTGCGGAAGAGGAAACGTCAAACCTATAATGACCACCCCAATAGGGATTAACAGGAAGATTAACAAATAAATTCCTGAAATCACATATCGCTGTTGAAGCTATAATCTTAGCAAATAAATGTTCCTCCCTGATAAGCCATGCAGCGAATTGGGCTAAACGGAGTGTAGGAAAATTACTTGGCCGCATGCGTAAAAACCTCCATTGTGCTTGATCTATTGCTGTTAACTGATGTTGTTTACGCAAATGGGTATACGTTTTTTTGAGTTCCGCTGGATAAACATCCTGAAAACTATGCCCATCAAGTAGTCCTGCCTGCCCAAAAATAAGTGCTTCAACAAGATGAGGATGAAATCGATTTTTTAACAATAGCTTATATGGCAAATTTCTCGCCAAGTTTTCGAACGGCAAAGCGTTCACTTTGAAACCAAAATTCTTTGCCAATAGTATGTACGTAACTTCTTCCCAATCATAGGCAGTTTCTTTCAACAGCT
>Ga0182736_1000637_pt1 | contig 47834 bp, 39 predicted proteins | sample eDN5th30CKraftBY_FD_128882 | JGI IMG/M metagenome (GOLD analysis project Ga0182736, IMG submission 128882) | Enriched backyard soil microbial communities from Emeryville, California, USA - eDNA 5th pass 30_C Kraft BY (version 2) (version 2) | ecosystem: Environmental > Terrestrial > Soil >... | reverse complement strand
GCGGACCGGTCGCTGCTGTCGCTGGTGGAGAAGCTCCCCGATAACTGCCACCCGATGGATGTGGTGCGCACCGCGATCAGCTACCTGGGTGCCGAGGACGCCGAAGAGGACGACGCTAGCGAGTCGGCGAACTTCGCCAAGGCGCTGCGGATGTTCGCGGTGCTGCCGACGATCGTCGCCGCGGATCTGCGCCGCCGGCGCGGCCTGGACCCGATCGCACCGCACAGCCACCTCGGCTACGCCGAGAATTTCCTGCGGATGTGCTTCGGTGAGGTGCCCGAGCCGGTGATCGTGTCAGCATTCGAGCAGTCCATGACCTTGTACGCCGAGCACAGCTTCAACGCGTCCACCTTCGCCGCGCGGGTGGTCACCTCCACCCAGTCCGACATCTACAGCGCCGTGACCGCGGCCATCGGCGCGCTCAAGGGTTCGCTGCACGGCGGCGCCAACGAGGCGGTCATGCACGACATGATCGAGATCGGCGAGCCTGCGAAGGCCGCAGAATGGCTGCACGGCAAGCTGTCCCGCAAGGACAAGGTGATGGGCTTCGGTCACCGCGTCTACAAGCACGGTGACTCCCGGGTGCCGACCATGAAGGCCGCGTTGGAACGTGTCGCGGCGGTCCGCGGCGGCCGCCGCTGGTTGGATATCTACCAGGTGCTGGAGACCGAGATGTTCGCCGCCACCGGGCTCAAGCCCAACCTGGACTTCCCGACCGGGCCGGCCTACTACCTGATGGGCTTCGACATCCCGATGTTCACCCCGCTGTTCGTGATGAGCCGCATCACCGGGTGGACCGCGCACATCATCGAGCAGACCGCGTCCAACGCGCTGATCCGCCCGCTGAGCGCCTACTCGGGAAGTCCGCAGCGCGTCGTCGGCGCGGTCTGAGGTTCGCCCGGGCGCTACCATCCGGGGATGTCGCAACTGTTCCCCGATTACCGCCCGCTCTGGGAGACCGACCAGCATCGCGAACTGCGCAAGCACGCCGCGGAGTTCCTGCGCAAGGAGGCCACCCCGCATCAGGAGCGCTGGGTCGCCCAACACGGTGTGGACCGCGACTTCTGGAACAAGGCCGGTGACGCCGGGCTGCTGGGGCTGGATCTGCCCGAGGAATTCGGCGGAGCCGGCGGCGACTACGCCATGCACTCGGTGGTCCAGGAAGAACTCGTCTACGCCCACGACCAGTGCTTCGGCTTCTCGGTGCACTCGCCGATCGTGGCGCACTACCTGTACGCCTACGGCAACGACGAGCAACGCAAACGCTGGCTGCCCAAGGTCATCAGCGGCGAGGCGGTGCTGGCGATCGCGATGACCGAGCCGGGCACCGGCTCGGATCTGCAGTCGGTGCGTACCACCGCGGTGCGCGACGGCGACCACTACGTCATCAATGGCTCGAAGACATTCATCTCCAACGGGACCCACTGCGATCTGCTGGTGATCGTCGCCAAGACCGACCCGTCCCAGGGGGCGGCCGGGGTGTCGCTGATCGTCGCCGAGACCAACGGACTGGCCGGCTTCGAGCGTGGTCGGGTGCTGGCCAAGATCGGCCAGCACGGCCAAGACACCCGGGAACTGTTCTTCACCGACATGCGGGTGCCGGTCGCCAACCTGCTCGGTGAGAAGGAAGGCTTGGGCTTCTACCAGCTGATGGACCAGCTGGCCCGGGAGCGGCTGATCATCGGGACGCTGTGCGCGGCACTGGCCGAGGCGGCCGTAGTGGAGGCCATCCGCTACTCCAAGGAACGGGAGGCGTTCGGCCGTCCGATCGGCAACTTTCAGCACACCAAATTCGTGCTGGCCGAATGCAAGACGGAGACGCTCGCGATCAAGACCCTGGTCGACTACGCGATCAGTCAGTACGTCGGCGGCAAGAACGACCCGATGACTGCGTCGATGGCCAAACTGTTCGCCGCTGAGAAATCCGACCAGGTCGTCGACAAGTGCCTACAGATCTTCGGCGGCTACGGCTACATGGCCGAATACCCGATCGCCAACATGTACACCGGTTCGCGGGTGAACCGGATCTACGGTGGTACCAGCGAGATCATGAAGGAGATCATCAGCCGGTCGCTGTGAGTCCGCACAGCCGCACAGCCGCACAGCTGGGCGAGCAGACGTGAAGGCCCCCAAAACCGGTGATTTTTGGGGGCCTTCGCGTCTTCTGGCGCACAAGGAGTAGAACACGTTCTAGTCTGACGGTCATGGGATTTCTCAAACCTGAACTGCCCGTTGTCGACTTCGCCGAATGGAGCAAGGGCACGCGCAGCGAGAAGATCCGGCCGATGGCCCGGCACTGGGCCGAGGTGGGTTTCGGTACGCCGGTGGTGCTGCACCTGTTCTACGTGCTCAAGATCGGTCTCTACATCCTGGGTGCTTGGCTGTTCGCGTTGAGCACCGCCGGTATCGATGGCTTCACCGAGGTGCGGCAATGGTGGAGCGAACCGATCGTCTTCGAGAAGGTCGTGCTCTACACGTTGTTGTTCGAGGTGATCGGCCTGGGCTGCGGCTTCGGCCCGCTCAACAACCGCTTCTTCCCGCCGATGGGATCGATCCTGTATTGGTTGCGGCCGGGCACCATCCGGCTGCCGCCCTGGCCGCGGCGCATTCCGCTGACCACCGGAACCGGCCGCACCCCGCTGGACGCAGCTTTGTACGCGGCATTGCTGGTGATGCTGCTGGTCGCGCTGGTGTCCGACGGGACGGGACCCATCGCCGCGCTGCACACCGAAGTCGGGGTGTTGCCGCACTGGCAGATCCTGACGGTCCTGGGGATCCTGGCGCTGGCCGGCCTGCGGGACAAGGTGATTTTTTTGGCCGCCCGCGGTGAGGTCTATGCACCGCTGGCGGCGGCGTTCCTGTTCACCGGGGTCGACATGATCATCGCGGCCAAGGCGATCTTCATGGTGATCTGGCTGGGCGCGGCGACGTCGAAACTCAACCGGCATTTCCCGTTCGTGATCTCCACGATGATGAGCAACAACCCGCTGATCCGGCCGAAGGCGCTCAAGCGCGCCTTCTTCAAGGACTTCCCCGAGGACCTGCGTCCCGGCGGTCCGTCGAAGGCGCTGGCGCACCTGAGCACGGCGATCGAGATGCTCGTTCCGCTGGTGCTGTTCTTCTCCCACGGCGGCTGGCCGACCGCGGTCGCGGCCTTCGTCATGGTCTGCTTTCACCTGGGCATCCTGGCGGCGATCCCGATGGGCGTGCCGCTGGAGTGGAACGTGTTCATGATCTTCGGCGTGCTGTCGCTGTTCGTCGCGCACGCCGATCTCGGGTTGCGCGATGTCAACAACGCCTGGGCGGTGGCGCTGCTGTTCGCGATCAGCGCGGGCACCGTGGTACTGGGAAACCTGTTCCCGCGCAAGGTGTCATTCCTGCCCGGAATGCGGTACTACGCCGGCAACTGGGACACCACGCTGTGGTGTTTGAAGCCGTCGGCCGAGGAGAAGATCGCCCGCGGGATCGTGGCTATCGCCAGCATGCCCGCCGCCCAGCTGGAGCGCTTCTACGGCAGTGCCGAGGCCGCGCAGATCCCCATTTATATGGGATATGCGTTCCGCGGCTTCAACACCCACGGCCGGGCGTTGTTCACCCTGGCGCACCGGGCGATGGCCGGCCAGGACGAGAGCGACTACACCCTCACCGACGGGGAGCGGATCTGCTCGACGGCGGTCGGCTGGAACTTCGGCGACGGCCACATGACCAACGAGCAGCTGATCGACGCGCTGCAGCAGCGCTGCGGCTTCGAACCGGGGGAGGTGCGGGTGGTGATCCTCGACGCCCAGCCGATCCACCGGCAGACCCAGGCCTATCGGTTGGTGGATGCCGCCACCGGGGTGTTCGAGCGCGGCCATGTCAAGGTGGCCGACATGGTGGCTCGCCAGCCCTGGGACGACGATCTGCCGGTATATGTCGACGAGAACCGATCTCACTGACCGACTCAGGCCGCCTCCGGGGTACGCGGCAGGAAGCGTGGCGCGATGGCCGCCGCGGTCGTGGCGACGGCAGTCGAACCCAGTGCCTGCGCCCAGCCGATCGGGCCGAGCGGCGTGCAACCCATGAACTGGCTGACACCCGGGGTGCTGATCAGCAGCGCCATCGCCGCGAACGAGCCGGCCGCGGTGACCGCCACCAGCGGGGAGCGTGACTCCAGCAGGGTCTGGCTCAACTGGGTGGTCACCAGCGCGACCAGGGCCACCGTGGCGGCGCGCCGCGGAAAGCCGGTGGATCGCGCCATGAACCACGCCGCGAGTGTGGCGCCGGCGGTGGTGGTACCCCGCAGTGCCACCGCGCGCAGCAGCGCCTTCTCGTCGGGCCCGCGCCCGCTGAAGGGCATCGGCAGCCGGGGTTGGCTCATCGCCAGCGCGGTCGCGGGGAACGCGTCGGTCACGATGTTCACCAGCAGCAGCTGCCGGGTGTTCAGCGGCGCCTGACCGGTCAGTGCGCTGCCGATGATGGCGAACACCGCTCCGCTGGCGTTGCCGCCCAGCAGCACCGCCACCGCGGCCTGCACCCGCTGCCACAGCTGGCTGCCCTCGTTGAGGGCGTCCAACAGGGTCTCGATCCGCCCGTCGAGCAGCACCACGTCCGCGGCGGTGTGGGCGGCGTCGCTGCCCTGGGCGACGATCCCGATGCCGACGGTGGCCGCGCGGATGGCGGCGGCGTCGTTGGCGCCGTCGCCGACCATCGCCGACACCTTGCCGCTGCGTTCCAGTGCCTGCACCACCTGCACCTTGTTCGCCGGTGACATCCGGGCGAACACCACCCGCTCGGCGACGGCGCGCTCCTGCTCCTTGCCCGACAGGCTCTCCCATTCGGTGCCGGTGATGACCTGCTCCTCGGTCACCGGCAGACCCATCTTGCGGGCGATCGCGCGGCCGGTGGTCGGGTGATCGCCGGTGATCATCCGAACCGGCACCTCCCGGCGGTGCAGCTCGGCCAGCAGGCCGGCCGACCCGGCGCGCGGGGTATCGGCGATACCGACGAATCCGACCAGCCTCAGCCCGTGGGCGCACTGCCGGGCCATGGCGGCCAGTTGATCCTCGGGGTCGGCGGAGTCAGAAAGTGACTGCGCCTGCTCGGCGCTGAGCTCGCGCCGGGCCACGGCGAGCACCCGCAGGCCGTCGTGCGCGAGCTGCTCTACCAGGTCGTAGACCTCTGCCGCAACGTCGCCACAGGCGGCGAGCACCACCTCGGGGGCACCTTTGATGCTCAGTTGGGTCCCGGTCACCGACGCCGCGAAGGGGCGTCCGGAACGGAACGGTAGGTGCACATCGGCGGCAGCCGGCGGGCAGTCGGCGATTGCCGGCTCGGCCGCTGCAATGATCGCGGCGTCGGTGGCGTCGACATGGCCTTCCCGCGCCGGCGGTGTCGCTTGAATCGCGCAGCGCAGCACCTCGTCGGGGGCATGACCGGCGGCGGCGCGCACCTCGGTGACCTGCAACCGGTTCTCGCTGAGCGTGCCGGTCTTGTCGAAACAGATCACGTCGACCCGGCCGAGTGCCTCCACGGAACGCGGCACGCGCACCAGCACACCGGATTTGGTCAGCCGTTGCGCCGAGGCATGCTGGGCCAGCGTCGCCACCACCGGCATGCCTTCGGGGACGGCTGCGACGGCGACCGAGACACCCTGGGCCACCGCCTCTTGCAGCCTGGTGGCGCGCAGCACCCCGAGCAGGCTGACCAAGCCGCCGGTCATCAAGCTCAGCGGCCATATCCGGTCGGTGATCTGGCCGAGCTGATGGCCCAGCCCGATCTCGCCATGGCGACTGGCGACCATGTCGGCTGCCCGGCGCACCTCGGTGTCAGGACCCACGGCGGTCACCAGCGCGAGGCCCCGCCCGGCCGCGACGGTGGTGCCGGCGAAGAGCATGCAGCGCCGTTCGGCCAACTCCGCGCCGGGGGTGGCGTCGGTCTGCTTGGTCACCGGCAGCGACTCACCGGTCAGCGACGCTTCGTCGACTTCCAGCTTCTCGTGCTCGACCACGCGGGCATCGGCGGGCACCACGTCGTCGGCCCCCACCTCGATCAGGTCACCACGCTGCAACTGATCGGGGAGCACCTGAATCCGCTCGCGGCTGCCGTCGGGCCGGATCGTGACCTTCCACGCGGGCGGGATCTGGTCGGCGAGCAGCCGATTCAGCCGCAGTTCGGCACTGAGCCGCTGTCCGGCGGCCAGCACGGCGTTGCTGGCCAGCACCGAGCCGACCAGCAGGGCATCCAGCGGCGAGCCCAGTATCGCGGTGGCCGTGGCGCCCAACCCCAGTACCGGGGTCAGCGGGTCGGACAACTCGTCACGCACCGCGTCGATGAACTGCCAAACCATGTGGCGCTGCGTGCTGTCCGCAGCGTGCGGTGCGGCCGACGTTTCCGTCGATAAGGCCAACACGGCCCGAACCTGTTCGACTGACATGGCGTGGAAGTCATCGACGGGGACCGGTCGTGGCACGGGTGTATTGACCACCTGGCGCGCCATCCGGTAACCGGAGAACACCCCCGACGCCGCGCCCAAGACGACCGGTCCGGGGCCTCGGCCCCGAACAGTCGGTATCAGCAGCAGCGCGCCCATCGCCGAAGCGCCGATGGACAGCTGGACACCCCGGCGGCTGGCCGCCTTGGCCGCGGGCAGCGCATGCAGTACCCGCCACACGCCGGCCAGATCGTCGACGATCAGGTCCGCGACCAGTGGCTGCGGCCGGCCGTCACCCTCGGCCACGATGGCCACCCCGAGATCGGCGGACGAAAGCGCCTGGGTGGCAGTCGAGGAGATCACCGCGACGGTGTGGCCGTCCTCCTGGTAGCGGACCAGTGTGTCGAGCAGTGCGTCGTCGATCGAACTTCCGGTCAGCGGAGCGATTTCGTCGAACGCCGGCCGCAGTTCGCCCAAACCGTCGGGGTCATCGATGGACACGACCTGCACCTCGGCCCGCTGGGTCTCCGCGAGCGTCGCGGCTGCCAGTGGATGATGCGCCAGCGCGAAAAAAGCTTCGGTGCGGGGCCGCCCATTGCGGCGGCGCCCGTCGGGCACCGCGTGCCATCCGGCCCGCAGGGCGTCGTTTGTCAACATCGCCTGGGCGCGCTCCCAGGCGGCCAGATCCTTCTCGCCGGCCCCGCGAAGCCGTACCAGGCGCAGTTCGTCGCTGCGCAGCACCCGCGGGTCGAGGATCACCACATCGACCCGGTCCAGTCGGCGCAAGCCGTCCGGGCGCAGCTGCAGCGCCTCGTTCTTGTCGGCCAGGCCCCGGCCCAACGTCGCCGCGAACGATTCCAGGGTGGCGCGGGCGGCCTTCGGCACGGCCACCAACGCTGCGGTGCCGGCCAGGTTCGGATCGCGGCTGACGGCGCCGACCACCGCGGCACCGAACGCCTGAATCCAGGTGCCGCGCTCCAGGTGTCGTTCGACGGGCCCGGCCGGCGGCGGTACCGTGCGCGCCTGCGGCGCGTCGGCCGGCTGCGCGGCCATGTCGGCCAACGCCGGTTCGCGTCGCGACCACGCCCGTGCCACGGCGCGGGTTTCGGCGGCTTTGAGAGTGTTGATCGCCAGGTCCACTGCCAGCATCGACGGTGCCAGGGCGAGCGCATTGGCGGTGGTGGATGCCAGCCCCAACGCAGTGTCGGTCGCACGCTTGCCGATTCGTTCCTCGAGCAGTCGGCGCAGCCGCGGCTGATGGTCCAGGGCGACCACGGCGCCTTGGACACTGGCCGGCAGCCGGGGGAACCGCAGCACGCGACCGGCCAGCGAGATGCCCAGGCCGACGGCGGCGACACCGGCCATCGCGGCGGTGCTGACGGCCAACAAGCCGTCGCCGGGAGCGGGCGCGGAGCGAGGTCGGTCACCCTCGGCTACCGCGTCGTGCTCGTCGTCGGGCGGATGGCTCTCGACCGCGGCAAGCGCGTCGTACAACGAATCCAGTTCCGGTTCGGTGTCATCGATGAGAGCGGCTATCGAGGGGGGCATCGGTCTCCTTCGTTCGGCGACCGAAGGAGCCCATGGAACCCGGCGAAACTCTCGGTCGACACGGTTCATCGTCCGAAGGTCTCGCTCACGGAAAGTGATAGGCCCGCTGAATGACCGGGCGGGGTGGCCCGCCGTACTGACGACCATTCACATCCGCCTGGCGGCGGTTAGGAACTACTCCCCTTCGCCACCGAAGCTAGCCACGCTTAGCGGCCTGCGGCTGAACGCAGTCGAGACCCCACTTGAAATATGGGTGAACTCAGTCGATTTCAGCCGGCCGGCGGCACCGGTTACCGCTCGCGCACCCACTCATCGTAGAACTGCGGCATCGCCGAGGCCCGAGAGGTGAACTGCGGGTCGCGCTTCTCCAGGAAGGCGCGCACTCCGTCGGCGCCGTCGCCGATGCTGGTGTAGAACATCGCCAGCGAGTCCACCCGGTGCGCCGCATGCGGGTCCGGCTGCGCGGAGTTGCGGTAGAGCATCTGGCGTATCAACGCGAACGACACCGGGGAGCGGCCCTTGGTCCACGAGTCGGCCAACGCGCGGGCGTCGCTGAGCAATGCGTCCGGTTCGTGCAGCGAGCGGGCGATCCCGCATGCCCGTGCCGCGTCGGCATCGAGGATGTCGGCCCGATACAGCAGATCCAATGCCGTTGGCATCCCGACGATCCGGGGCAGGAACCACGTCGAACATGCCTCCGGGGTGATGCCCAGCTTGCCGAACACCAGACCGAACCGCGCTTTGGTGGAGAACAGTCGCGCGTCCATCGCCAGCATCATGGTGGCGCCGATCCCGACCGCGGGCCCGTTGACCGCGGCGATCACCGGCTTGCGGCAGTTATAGATCGCCAGCGTGACCTGCCCGCCGGTGTCGCGTACCCGGGCCAGCTCCGGGTCGTTGAGGTCGGCCATGTCGGCCAGCGTCGGGGACTTGGTCTCGTCGAGGCCGAACACGTTGCCGGAACCCGACAGGTCCATCCCCGCGCAGAACGCGCGTCCCGACCCGGTGACGATCACCGCGCGGACCGCGTCGTCGTCGTTGACTTCGACGAAGGTGCGCTCCAGCTCGTCGGCCATCTCGACGGTGAACGCGTTGAGGTGGTCCGGGCGGTCCAGGTAGACGGTGAGGATGCCGTCGGTGACCTCGTGGCGGATCGTGGTGAAGTCCATGCCCTGAGGCTAGTTCCCCCCGCCCAGCAGACGCGAAAGCCCCCATTTCGACGCCAAAATGGGGGCGTTCGCGACTGCTCGCGCGGCTAGACGCCGGCGCCGGCCGCTCGGGCCGTCTCGGCCGCCTTGACCATGTTGGCCAGCGAGGCGGTCACCTCGTCGGTCTTGCGGGTCTTGAGGCCGCAGTCCGGGTTCACCCACAGGCGCTGCGCCGGAACGGCGTCAAGCGCTTCCCGCAATGAGGTGGCCATCTCATCGCTGGACGGCACCCGCGGGGAGTGGATGTCGTAGACGCCCGGCCCCACCCCGTTGGAGAACCCGATCGCATTGAGGTCGTCGAGCACCTCCATGTGCGAGCGGGCCGCCTCGATCGAGGTGACGTCGGCATCCAGGTCGGCGATGGCCCCGATCACCTCGCCGAACTCCGAGTAGCACAGGTGGGTGTGGATCTGGGTCGCATCCGACACCCCCGACGTCGACAGCCGGAACGCGCCGACCGCCCACGTCAGGTAGGCCTCCTGGTCGGCCTTGCGCAGCGGCAGCAGCTCCCGCAGCGCCGGCTCGTCGACCTGGATCACCGCGATGCCGGCGGACTCCAGGTCCACCGTCTCGTCGCGAATCGCCAGCGCCACCTGGTTGGCGGTGTCGGCCAGCGGCTGGTCGTCGCGGACGAACGACCACGCCAGGATGGTCACCGGACCGGTGAGCATGCCCTTGACCGGCTTGTCGGTCAGCGACTGGGCATAGGTGGCCCACTCAGTGGTCATCGGGTGCGGCCGGGAGACGTCGCCGAAGAGCACCGGCGGGCGCACGCAGCGACTGCCGTAGGACTGCACCCACCCGTTGGTGGTGGCGAAGAAGCCGTCGAGCTGCTCGGCGAAGTACTGCACCATGTCGTTGCGCTCCGGCTCACCGTGCACCAGCACGTCGAGCCCGAGGTCTTCCTGCAACTTGATCACCGTGGCGATCTCGGCCTTCATCCGGCGGGTGTACTCGGCCTGGTCGATCTCCCCGGCGGCCAGCGCGGCACGGGCCTTGCGGATATCCACCGTCTGCGGGAACGACCCGATGGTGGTAGTGGGCAGGGGCGGCAGATGCAGTCGCTCCGCCTGCGCGACACGGCGGGCCTCGGCGCTGCCGCGCCGCGCACCGGATGCGGTGATCGTGGCGATCCGGGAGCGGACCTCGGCGTTGTTCAGCCGCGGGTCGGCCTTGCGTGAGGCGACCGCGGCGTTGGACGCGGCGATCGCGTCGGCCACCGCTTCGCGGCCGTCACGCAGGGCGCGGGCCAACGTGACCACCTCGGCCACCTTCTCGGCGCCGAACGCCAGCCAGCTGCGCAGGCTCTCGTCCAGGCCCGTCTCGGGCTCCAGCGAGTAGGGGACGTGCAGGGTCGAGCAGGAGGTGGATACCGCGATAGCCGCCGCACTTCCGAGCAGCGACGCCAGCTTGGACAGCGCGGCCTGCAGGTCGGTGCGCCAGATGTTGCGGCCGTCGACGACACCTGCGACCAGCGTCTTGGAGGCCAGCTCCGGCACGGACGCGATCTTGGTATTCGGGCCGTAGACCAGATCGACGCCGATGGCCTCCACCGGGGTGCGGGCCAGGGCCGGCAGCGCCGCGCCCGGGTCGCCGAAGTAGGTCGCCACGAAGATCGCCGGCCGCTTACTCACTGCGCCGAGGCGGGCGTAGACCTGCTCGGCCAGCGCGGGCGCGTCGGCGGCGACGTCGGTCACCAGCACCGGTTCGTCGATCTGCACCCACTCGGCGCCGGCGTCGGCCAGCTGGCCCAGCAGATCGGCGTAGAGATCGGTCAGCTCGTCGAGCCGGAAGATCGGCGAGGGTCCACCGTCGACGGCCTTGCTCAACAGCAGGAACGTGATCGGGCCGATGAGCACCGGGCGCGAGTTGACACCCTGTGCCGTGGCCTCGGCCAGCTCGGAGAGCACCTTGGCCGGGTTCAGCGCGAACGTCGTGTCCGGCCCGATCTCGGGAACGATGTAGTGGTAGTTGGTGTCGAACCACTTCGTCATCTCCAGCGGGGCGACGTCGGAGGTGCCCCGGGCCGCGGCGAAGTAGCGATCCAGTTCGTCGGCGATACCGGCCACCCGCTTCGGGAGCGCACCGAACAGCACTGCGGTGTCCAGCATCTGGTCGTAGTAAGAGAAGGTGTTCACCGGTACCGAGTCCAGCCCGGCGTCGGCCAGCTGCGCCCAGGTGTCGCGGCGCAGGCCGGCCGCGACGTTTTGCAGTTCGGCCTGGCCGATCCGGCCGGCCCAGTAGCTCTCGGTGGCGCGCTTGAGTTCGCGGCGCCGACCGATCCTGGGGGAGCCGAGAATGGTGGCGGTAAAAGGTTGAGCTGTCACGATGTGATCCTTCAATCGGCAGGGTGGGTCAACGCCGGCCGTCGCCCGGTCAATCCGGTCCCGTGCATTCACCGCACTACAACCCTCACGACCAGACGCCCATTCCGCGAGGCGATGATCCGCTGGGCGCGGCGCACCCAGCACAACTGGCAGGTCTTCGGACTCGCAGGCACGCACCGGGGTGCTCCTAATGGCCGTCGCTTCCCGGTCACTTCCATGACCAGTGCCGTTGACGGCGGTCGTTCCTGCATACCGCTGCGGGACAGTCCCGGATTCTCACCGGGTTCCCTCTCGCGCTCCGCAGAAAACCAGCTAAACCCGCGTCGCGCTCGATGCCAACGCCACCAGGCATCGGCAGACCAGCTGCATCACCCAGGCTACCGGGTCAGACGGCGCGAAGCGCCTCCTCGATGGGGGTCGGGCCGTCGTTGAACTCGATGGTGCGGCGAATCGTCGTGTCCTCGATCAGGCAGGCTGCGATCACCTGTGCGACATTGCCGCGCGACACCGCGGCCTTCTCGACGTGCCGTTGAGCCGCGGCGCCGGTCTCGATGCGGCCGGACGCCGGCTCCAAGGTGAGCCGGCTCGGCCCCAGCACCGTCCAGTCCAGGTCGCTCGCTCGCAGGTGAGCATCGGCGGCGGCCTTGGCTTGCGCGTACGGGAAGAACCCATCGTCCTCGGCCACGCCGTGCCCGGGGCCGGCGCCGAAATAGGACACCATCACGAATCGGCGCACCCCGGCCTGCCCGGCGGCGTCGATCACCCGGATCGCGCCGTCGCGGTCCACCGCGTAGGTCCGGGCGGGGTTGCCGCCGCCGGCGCCGGCGGAGAACACCACCGCGTCGTGGCCCGTCACCAGTTTCGCCAGGGCGTCGGTGTCGAGTTGTTCGATGTCTGCGACCACGGGGACCGCGCCGGTCACTGCCACTTCCTCGCTGTGGTCGGGGTTGCGGAACACCGATGTCACCTGATCGCCGCGTTCGGACAGGATCGGGCTGAGCAGCAGGGCGACCTTGCCGTGGCCGCCGAAGATCACGACGCGTGCCATGGATCCGACGCTACCTGCTTCGCGGCCACCGACGCGACCGGCGCCGACCGGGACTGAGGAACAAATATTAGGTTAAGATCGGTCGGATTGCCGAAGGAGCCGCTGCGATGTTCACTCTGCGCTTCGACATGCGGGCGCCCGCGTCCGGCGCGCCGAGCACCGAGCTTTATGCCGCGGCCATCGACATCTGCGCCTGGGCCGAGACGCGTGGGGCGGTCGCCGCCGTGCTCTCCGAACACCACGGGACCGCAGACGGCCACCTGCCCTCGCCGCTGCTGCTGGCCTCGGCGATCGCCGCCCGAACCCAGACGTTGACGATCATGCTCGCCGCAGTGGTCCTCCCGTTCTGGGACCCGGTGCGCCTGGCCGAGGACATCAGCGTGCTCGACCTCATCAGCAACGGCCGCGTCGCCTATGCCTTCGGACTCGGGCATCGCGCCGAAGAGTACGAGCACTTCGGCGTCGACATCCGTGCGCGCGGACGGCTGGCCGACGAGAAGCTGACGTTGCTGCTGCGGCTTCTGCGCGGCGAACCGGTTCAGCACCAGGGCCGCCGTATCCAGGTGACTCCGGCGTGCGTGACACCGGGTGGCCCAGCCATCATGGTCGCCGGTGGCAGCCCGGCAGCGGCCCGGCGGGCCGCCCGCCGCGGGCTGGGATTCCTTGCTCAGGCGAATCCGCCTGGCCTCAAAGACCTTTACGAGTCGCTGTGCCGACAACACGGCCGGGAGCCGGGGCCGGCGCAGTTCCCCGACGCCGATGCGCCGACGGCCGTGTTCGTCGCGGACGACGTGGACAAGGCATGGAATGAGCTCGGGCCCTATCTGCTGCACGATGCCGTGACCGCCGCTGCCTACCGGCATGGGGATGACACGGTTGCGAGCATTTCGCGCGCCGCCAGCGTGGCGCAATTGCGGGAAACGCCAGGGCCGTACCGCATCTTCACCGTCGATGAGGTGGTTGCCCATCTGCAGTCCGGTCGCAGCCTGCCGCTGCTTCCGCTCTGCGGTGGACTACCGCCCGATCTTGCCTGGCCGTATCTGGAACAGGCCGTGGCAGCTGTTGGGCACGCGAATCCCGGGGGTGAAACATGAACCGAAGAACCCGCGTCGCGGTGTGGTCCACCGGCGGTGTCGGCTCCATTGCGATCAACGCGATCCGGCACCGACCCGATATGGAACTCGTCGGCGTCTGGGTGCATTCGGAGCAGAAGGCGGGCCGTGACGCCGGTGAACTCGCCGGCGGAACCGCACTCGGGTTGGTGGCAACCGGCGATGCGGGTGCGCTGATCGAACTGCGGCCCGACTGCGTCGTCTATGCCGCAAGCGGGCCCGAGCGCGACGCTGCCGCGGTGCCCGACTATCTGCGACTGCTGGCGGCCGGGATCAATGTGGTCTCGACGTCGTCGACCAGCCTGGTGTACCCGCCGAGCTACTTTCATCCCGAGTGGCGCGAACAGCTGCAGGCGGCGGCCAAAGCCGGTGCCGCGTCGTTTTATGTGTCCGGCATCTTTCCCGGCTTCGGCTCGGATCAGCTCGCCCTGATGTTGGCCACCCAATCCAAGGCGATCCGGACGCTGACGGTGCGCGAGATCGCCCTCAACGACCATTATCCGGTCGCCGACGTCATGATGGACGGGATGGGGTTCGGTCGACCACTGGACTTCGAGCCGATGCTGAGCACCCCCGGCTTCATCGAGATGGCTTGGAGCGCACCGATTCACCTGATAGCGCAGGGGTTGGGAGCCCGGGTGCAGGAGGTCCGCGGGTCGCTGGATCGGCGCGTCACTTGTCGCGACATCAAGGTCGCCTTCGGAACCATCCCGGCCGGGACGTGCGGTGCGGTGTGCACTCGCGCGGCCGGTGTCATCGACGGCCGGGAGGCCATCATCGTCGAACACATCATCCGGATGGCTCGCGACGTGGCTCCGGACTGGTTGGCCTCGGACAGCGACGCCACCTACCGGGTGGACATCGACGGCGATCCCGACATCCACTGCTCGATGACCCTGGGTGACGCAGCAGGCCACGGCGCGGGCCGGGGCGCGATGGCGGCGACCGCGATGCGTGTGGTCAACGCGGTGCCCTATGTGGTGGACGCCGCACCGGGGCTGCTGAGTTCGCTGGACCTGCCGATCACGTTGCCCCGCCACGCAATCTGAGCGTTATCCACCTGGTCCGTTGGGCCACTTGAGCAGCGATCCGGCGTCGACACGGATGTGCTGACCGGTGATGTAGCGGGCGTCGTCGCTGGCCAAAAAGACCCCGAGGTTGGCCATGTCCTCTGGCTCGATGTAGGGGATCGGCATGGCCTGGAAGAGGGTGAACAGCGGTTCGGCGTCCTCGCGGGTGGCCTTCTTGCCCTGCGAGGTCAGATCCGGACGGAACATCGAGTACATGCCTTCGTTCTGCAACAGGTGGGTGTTGCAGTTGGTCGGATGGATGGCGTTGACCCGGATCATCCGCGGCGCCAGGTGCAGGCACATCTCGTCGACGTACTCCATCACGATGCGCTTGCTCCACCCGTAGCCGGCGCCGCCGGGACCCATATTCGGGTTGTCGGTGGTGCCGCGGATCATTCCGGCGGTCGAGCCGGTGACGATGATGGATGCGCCGTCGGGCAGGTGCGGAATGGCGACCGCCACGGTGTTCATCACCCCGACCAGGTCGACATCGGAGGCGTCGACGAACTGCATCGGGTCGGGTTTGCCCATGGCCATCGGCAGGATGCCGGCGTTGGCGACGACGATGTCGATCTTGCCCAGATCGGCCAGGCCGGCCTCCACCGCATCACGCAGTTCGTGCCGCTCGCGCACATCGGCGATCCGTGCGACAACGCGGCGTCCCAGCTCTTTGACCGCTCGTTCGGTCTCGGCGAGATCGTCGGGCGTCGCCAGCGGGTAGGGGTTCGACTCGATCTGGCGACATATGTCGACAGCGATGATGTCGGCGCCCTCTTTTGCCATGGCGATGGCGTGGGCACGACCCTGCCCGCGGGCAGCGCCGGTGATGAATGCGACTTTGCCGCTGAGCTTTCCGGACATGGACCGAACCTATGTGACAGACTCCGCTTAATCAATAGGTTTCGGAACAAAATTTTGGTAGCGATATTCGCCGCGGCCCGTCACCCGGTGGAGCTGCGTTCGGCGGCCCCCCGGATCAGGGTGTCGCGGGCCAGGATCAGCGCGGCACGAGTTCCCTGGCCACGCACGATGTTCTCCGGCATCCACAGCAGGTCCATCACGCATCGCGACAGCATCTCCATGGACGGGGTGTCGACCCGGATGTCGCCCGAGCGAGTCCCCGCGGACAACAGCGATTTGAGTTGACGCAGTCGCGTGGTGAACGCCAGACCGGGGTTGGGAGTGTCAGGCGGGGAATGGCGCATCCAGGCCAGCTGGATCTTCCACTCATCCGGGAATTGGTCCAACGCGTTGATGTTGATCCAGCTCAGGGCGTCGAGCTTCTCCACCGGCGTAGCGTCCGCACGCAGAACGGCCGCGAATCCGCCACCGGCCTTGGCGCCGAACGACGCCATGATCGAGGCCAGCAGCTCGTCTTTCGAGCCGATCAACCGGTAGACCGTACCGGTCCCCATCCCGGCCGCCGAAGCGATATCGCGGACGGTGGTGACCTCATAGCCTTTGCTGCCGAACTCGGTGCGGGCGACCCTGCGGATGTGTGCGGCCTTGTCGTCGGCCTCCGCTTCGCCTTCCTCTGCCCAGGTCTTGATCGCCGCTTCCGCCGCCACGAACGCGGGGGAGCGGTCCAATTCCTCATCGCTGGACGGCCGGGCGGCCAAGCCCTGCAACATGATGCGGCTGAGCAGCACTGCGGTCTGGTCGGTGGCCGCCTTGGCCCTGATGACGTCGAGCCCGACGTGCATCATCGACTGACACATGCGGTCGGCCAGCGTCGGTAGGTCGATGTCGGGCCGGATGTAACCGCTCCAACGCGCCGCCCGCAGGGTCTGCAACATCGCGTGCTGCGGGCCGGTGGGGGGATTCTGAAGCAGCTTGACCAGTTCCGGGTTCGCACTGGGCGCCTCGTAGAACGACATCTGCAAGGCGGCGCGATGTGCCACGGCGCACCGCGCGATCGCCGAGCCCAGTTCCACGATCGCTTCGGAGACCGGCTGAGAACCCAGTTCGTCCAACCGCTCCAGTGCCACGTCGCCGATCTGGGCCAGGTCGGCATGGTAGCGCCGCACCAGCTCGACCAGGATGGCTTCCTTGGAGTCGAAATGGTGGTAGAGGCTGCCGGGCAGAATGCCGGCGGCGTCGGCGATCTCCTGCAGTGAGGTCCGCAGGCCCGAAGAGGCGATCAGCGTGGCGGCGGTCTGCAGGATCTCGGTGCGGCGGGTGCCGTCGTCGTAGCCGCCGGTACGGTTGGTGGAAGTTGCCGCTCCGGCTGGCTTTCGGCGCCCCACCGCACCTCCACTGCTCCCGTGATCAGCCGGGCTCGACCCAGGCACCTAAAGACCGAACATTTGGTTGAACGCTACCAGAAGGCAGCCGTTGCCCTGGGCAGTCGGGGCCGGGTGCGGATCACGTTCCGGTGGGTAGTTTAGCGGCTAGGTCCAGGACGGTCACGGTGTCCGTGCCGGTCTTCTTTAACCGCTCCGAGGAGCGGTAGCCCAGGTCGACATCGCCCGACTGTGCCCGCAGGGCGCCGACGGTCACCTGCTGCCGGGCCAGCTTCCCGAACATGTCAAAGGAGAAGAGCCGCAGCGCGTTCTCGTGGGTGATCTTGTCGATCTCGTTGTCGGGCACCCCCTGCAGATAGCCGGCAAGTGATTCCGGCGCCAATGGCCACGTCGAGTCCGAGTGCGGGTAGTCGCATTCCCAGGTGATCATGTCCAGGTTCAGCTTGTGTCGGCTCTCGACGCCGAAGCCGTCGTCGATGAAGCAGGTCACGATCCGCTCCAGGAAGACCTCACTGGGCAGCTTGGCCCCGAAGTTCTGATGCGTCCAGGCGCGGTGCATCTTGTAGACCCGGTCGACGCGCTCGAGGAAATACGGGATCCAGCCGATGCCGCCTTCGGAGAGGGCGAAGGTCAGATCGGGGAACTTGCGCAGCGTCGGCGACCAGACCAGGTCTGCTGCCGCATTGACGATGCTCATCGGCTGCAAGGTGATCATCGTGTCGACGGGTGCGTCGATCGAGGTGATCACCACCGAGGACGACGAACCGATATGCAGGCAGACAACCGTGTTCTCGTCACTACATGCCTGCCAGAACGGATCCCAATGCGGGTCGTGCAGGGAGGGGTAGTCGAGTTTGGTGGGGTTCTCCGAAAACGTGACCGCATGACAGCCCTTCTTCGCCACCCTGCGGACTTCGTCGGCCATCAGGTCGGGATCCCATATCGGCGGCAGCGCCAGCGGAATCATCCGGCCCGGGTAGGTGGCGCACCACTCGTCGATGTGCCAGTCGTTGTAGGCCCGAAGCACCGCCAGGCCGAGGTCCTTGTCCTTGGCGCGGGCGAAATACTGTCCGCAGAACTGGGGGTAAGACGGGAAGTTCATCGCGGCGGCAACGCCGTTGGCGTTCATGTCCCGGATCCGCTCGTGGATGTTGTAGCACCCTTCGCGGATCTCGCTCAGTTTGGTCGGCTCCGCGCCGTACTCGTCCGGAGGGCGGCCGGCCACCGCATTGAGACCCACGTTGGTGGCTTCCTGTCCCTCGAAGACCCAGGCGTCGGTGCCATCGGCGCGCTGAATCAGCTTGGGCACATCGTCTTTGTATCTGTCAGGGATGTGGCCGTCGAACATGTCAGGCGGCTCGACGAGGTGATCGTCGACCGAGACGAGGACGAAGTCGTCCATCTTCATTCCGGGCTCCTTGTGCTGTGCGTGCATTCCACAGGCCTCGCCAGTCCGACTCTACGACGGAACAGATATTTGGTCAACGGTGCGGTCAGCGTTCGGCAATGGAGGAAAACTCGGGCGCGATCAGGTCGTCGATCTCGGCCCACGCGATGGTCAGGACCTTGATCCCGCGGCCGAATTGCAAGTCGGGAAAATGGAACTGGATACCGTCGCGGGTCGGGATCCAGTGCCTGAAGTTGATGTCGACGGGGGCGAACTGGCCGTTGCGCCGCCAGTCGCGCAACTCCGCAGGCGACGCGACCGGGATCAGATGCGCTTCCACCCGCTCGCCGAGGCGAGTCAGCCCGGCGGTCTTGTCGCCGAACAAGTTGTCCCACGTGATGATGTCGCCGCTGCGGGCGTCGCAGACGACGCTGCCCAGCGTCTGCATCGGCATATGCGGTTCGGCCGTGTTGTATGACCCGACGAACACCTCCGATACCGTCGTGGCACGCACGCTCAGCGTTCCCTTCGCGTCGAACGTCCACGGCCGTCGCGTTGACCCGTCCCAGGTCGCCTGGGTGACTTCCCGGTTCGCCTCGGCGTCGAGGTGGTCGTTGATGGCCTGCGCCACCTGCGAGTCATCGGCGCCGAGGCGTTGATAGTGCACGGTCCAGGTCCCCAGCCCGTCGGGGCTGGTGCCGGAGATCATCGCGTCGGCGGGTTCGGCGCGGGCAGTGGCCGTCAGGACGGTGCTGCCCAGCGCGAGCAGCGCCAGGAACACAGCACTTCGCCGTGCGGGAGTCACTATTTCAGCTCGACACGGCTGGCCAGCCATCGGCCGTCGACCCGCTCCATGGTCATCGCGACCCGGCTGCGGTCGAGTCGAGGAGCCGGGCTGGCGGCATTGGTGATCGCCTGGTCGATGAAGAGCAGGACCTCTACTCTGTTCTTCGCCGCCGACTTGACCGCGGAGTCCACCACGACCCCCTTGCTCATCGCCTTGTTGTCGATCAACACCTGACGCAGCTGGGCTGCCGACTGGGCGTACATGTCCTTGAATTCACCGGTGGCGCCATCGACTACCTTCGCAAAGTTGTCGTCGACGCTGTGGGTGTCGATGCTCGTCAGTGTCGTGGCGTACGTCTGCGCCGACGCCAGAGCCGCCTCGCTCGCGTCGGTGACGTCGCGGTGTTGCTTGTACTGCCAACTCAGGAATGCCAATGTTCCAAGCGCCGCAACGGATAACGCGACGGCGGCGGCGCGCGCGGCACGGCGCCTGGGTGGTCGAGGACCGGTCTGGCCCTCAGTGTGCTCGCCGTCCTGTTCGGGGACGTCGGCCGTGACTTCGTCGTCGCAGAGTTCGGTCGCCATCGTCGCCTCTTTCGTCAACTCGGTGGGTCCGGGGGCAGTTGTACCTGCATCGGCACCCCGCCGAACGGCGTGAGCAGGGTGCGCGGGTCGGGTGGAACCGGGTCCGTCTGAGCCAGTGGGTCATAACCCGGCGGTGGGCCCGCCGTGTCGTCCCCGGGCGGGCGCGGTGCGTTACGGGCCCCGCGGACCAGCACCGCAGGATCGGGATTGGCGCAATAGGTGTACAGATACGGCTCGGGATAGTTCGGGATGGCCGGTGGCAGCGGCGGAAGTCCATAGTCGCAGCTGTACCGGGGATACAGATCGACGATCACCCAGACCGCCTTATCGCGAACCACGCTGCTCAACGCCTCTACCGCCGAGCCGCCGCGATCGGAGTTGACGATCTCGTTGAGGGCGGGCAGTCGCGCGTAGGAGAGCTGCGCGGTCGTGACCAGGTTGCCCAGCAGCTGCACCATCGTGTCGGAGTTGTCTTCGATGATCTTGTCCAGCAGGGTGAAAGGCCGATCGCCGCGGTCGACCAAGGTCCGGAATCCGCCATCCATCGCCCGGGTGCCCCGCAGGATGTCGCTGAAGTTCTGCGAAGCGCGGATCATCCCGGGGTTGCTGTCGACGAGGGTGGTCAAGACGGTGCGGCTGGTCCGCAGAACGCTGACCGTCTGGGGAAGCACCGAGTCGAGGGTCGAGATGAGGAACGCACCGCCGTCGAGCAGGGCCGAGAGCTTGGCCGGCCCCTGATTGGACACCCGAAGCTCGGTGGTGATGGCGGCGAGTTGCTGCGGGTCCACTTGTGCCAGCAGCCCGTTGGCGTCGGCCAGCAGCTGCGCCAGCGTCACCGGCACCGCGGTGCGGTCCTTGTCGATGACAGCGCCGTCGGTCAGGGCCGGGCCGCCGGGCTGCTCGGGCTGGAAGTCCAGGTACTGCTCGCCCGCCGCCGACAGGGCCGAAACCCGGACGCGGCTGTTCTGCGGCACCCGTCGGCGACTGTCTATCTCGAGGGAGGCCACCACACCGGTATCGCCGAGTTCCACGGCGGAGACCTTGCCGATCCGTACGCCACGCAGCGTGACGTCCTGATTGGGCAGCAGTCCGCCGGATTCGCGCAGGTGTACCTGTACCGCGATGGTGGAACGGAACGGGCTGATGCCCAGCGTTCCGCCGACGATGTAGACCAGCACGGCGACCAGGGTCACGATGATGCCGGTCACCGATGCCGCGACACGGTGGCGTCGCAAGACCCCGGCTGCATCGACCAGCCATCGGGCCGGTGCTTCCCGGAGGTGCAGGATGCTGTTTCTCATCGCGGCTGATGCTCGGGTCCGTATATGCGGCTCAACAACAGGTTCCACTCATATCGGAGGCTGCCGATCATGGCGTGCCAGTCGGTGCCATCCGGGCCGTGTATCCCCGGATCCCCGGGATAGTTCTTGTCGGGCAGCGCGCCGATCGCCAGCTGTGTGACGATCCCGACGGCGTGGATGTCGGGTCCGCTGGTGATGTGGGTGATCCCGGTGATCATCCGATTCCAGATGTTCATATTCAGCTCGGGGTCGGTCGCGATCTGGTTGAACACATCGGAAAGCCGGTTGAGGTCGCTGATGGTGCTGCGCGCGTCGGTGCCCTGCATCGAGGGAAAGCGATTGAGCTGTCCGGTAATCCGGCCCGCGGCAGCGATCATGTCGGCAAGGTTCGTGGTGTTGTCGGCGAGGGTGGCGGTCGCCGGTGTGGCCGCTGCGAGGACGGTGTTGAGGGTGTCGCGCCGCGCCGTGAGGGTCGCCGCCAGGTCGGAGGTGTTGCGCAGGGCGCCGTCGATCTGCGCCGATCGGGCGTTGAGCCGCGACAGCAGCGTGTTGGAGTCGTGCAGCAGGGCCGCTACCTTGGCGCCGCGACCACCTACCGCCGTACCCGCCCCGTTGACGGTTGAGACCAGGCTGCGGATCGCACCGCCGTTGACCAGGAGTGCGGCCGAGCCCAGTACGTCCTCGATGGTGGCGGCGGAAGTCGTGTGGTCCACGGTGATGGTGTCGCCGTCACCGAGCCGCGCAGCATCGGACGTCGCATCCGGCCCGCGTCGCACCGCGATGAAGATGTCGCCGAGCGGAGTCGCCGATCGCAGCTCGGCGACGGTATCGGTGAAAAGCGGGGCTCCCGCGCTGACCTTCATGGTCACCCGGGCGGAGAAGTCCTGAGCATGAATGGATTCGACTTCCCCGATATCGGCACCGTTGAGTTTGACCTTCGCCTTCACCGGCAGGTTCAACGCGTTGGTGAACACGGCCGTCAGGGTGATGTCGGTGTCGACATGCCCCGGCGCGGGCAGCGGAATGCTCGCCAGACCGCCCGCACAACCGGTTAGTGCCCATACCAGCCCGGCCGCCACCACGCTCCGCATCATTGTCCGACTCCCGCCATGCGTTCGAGTAGTCCCGTCATTCCCTCCACGAAGAAGGTGGTGCCGAACGCGGGTGCGTTGTCGGCGACCGTCCCGGTGGCGCAGCCCAGATCTTTGATCCCGGCGAGATTGCAGATCTCCTTGGCCATTTGGCCGTTGAGCAGAAGTTTGTCGAGGGTGGGATGGATCCGCAGGGTGTGGGCGGTGGAATCAACGGCGTTGTAGATGTTGGTGCCCACCAGCGGCAGGACGTCGAGGATCTCTTCGACTTGGCGGCGGTTGTCGGTGAGGGCGACCGTGAGGTCGCCGAAATCGGTGACGGTACTTTTGAGTGTGTCGCGATTCTTCTCCAGCAGCGCGGTGGCCTGGTCGAGTATTTGATTGGCCTTGGCTCCGGTACTGCCCGCGCCGAGGTTCTCCGCGGCGACCAGGTCGCTGAGAGCGCGGATGTTCGACCCGAACTCGCGGATCGCGGTGTCGTTGTCGGCGGCGGCCTGGGTCAGGTCGGCGAGGCTGGCAGCGATCGACGCGATGGTCTTTCCGGTGGCCGCGCCGTTGTCCGAGCTCAGACGTAACGCCTGGGAGAGCTGATCGAGGGCCGACTTGATGTCGGGACCGCTTCCGGAGGAGATCTTGGCGCCGATTCCGATCAGGTTGGCGAGCGGACCGTGGCCCCGGCTGTCGCCCTCCAGAGCGCGAGAGAGCTTGTCGGCCATGGCCAGTGTGCGATCGAACTCGACGGGGGTTCTGGTACGGGGGAGGCTGATGACGTCCCCGTCGCGAAGTTTGGGGCCGCCGCCGTAGGGTGGTGTCAGCTCGACGTGCCGATCGGTCAGGATGGATGTGGCGACGGTAACCGCTGTAACGTCGGCGGGGACGTCGACGTTTTGATCGATGACGAGTTTCACCTCGACGTAGCTGTCCTTGGGGACGATTTCGGTGACCTTCCCCACCGGCATGCCGAGGATGGACACCGCATTGCCCTCGTAGAGCCCGACGGCTTCCTCGAACTGCGCGGTGACGCTCAGTGCCCGGTTCCGGTCGCCGGATGTCAGGTACCACAGCAAAGTCGCGGCGAAGGTGAGGACGACCAAGCCGATCGCGATCGACCTGTTGCGAGCGCTAAGCCGGTTCATCCGGGCAGCCTCGCCGGGTCCGGCGGCGGCCAACCCGGGAACGGGTCCCCGGAGGGTTGGCAGTCGGTGAAGTATTGCGCCAGCCCGAATTGCTTTCCGCGTGCACTGAGTGCGCACATCCACGAGTCGATGAGCACCCCGGCCGGCAGATTGATATCCAGCGCGGTACCGCTGCCGCTGGCGTTGGCGAGGTTGCGGAAGGCGACCGGCATCACCTGCAGGGTGTTGCGGACCAGTGCGTCGTGGGTGGCGGCCATCGCTGCGAACTGCTGCATGTTGGTCAGCAGTTCGTTGATCGCGGGCTCGTCGTTGAGGACCATCTTGAGGGTGTCGACCAGGGCGGTGGTGCCCTCGAGCAAGCGATGCAACGACGCCTGCCGGGCGTTGATCGTTTGGAGCAGGTCGCGGCCCTGGATGACGAGCGCGCCGAGGTCTGCCTTCTGGTCGCGGATCACTCCGGTGACGGTGTCCACGTTCTTGAGCAGGGAGCCGATCTGATCCCGTCGTGTCGCGATGACCGACGCCAGGGATTTGACATTCTGCAGGGCCTCCGGCAGCGCCTCGGGCACTCCGGACAGGCCGTTGCTCATCTCGGCCATGGATGCCGCGATGCGGTCGGCGTCGACCTGCTCGAAGGTGGTGGTTGCGTCGGCCAGCGTGGCCTGGAGATTGTAGGGTACCGAAGTGTTGGCCAATGTGATTGTGCGGGAGGGCGGTTCGCCGTCGCCGGCGGGGGACAACTCGAGGTAGCGCCGCCCCAGCAGGGTGGTCAGCTTGATCGCCGCTCGCGACGCCTGGCCCAGCCGCACGCCTTTGCGGACGGTGAACTTCACCGTGACGTGATCGCCGGCGAGAGCGACGCCTTTGACGGTGCCGACTTCGATTCCGGCCACCGTCACCTGGTCCCCGGCCCTGATCTGGGCGGCCTGCGCGAACTCGGCCCGATACCCGGTGTGGCCCAGGGACAAGTTGCCGATGCCGACGATCGCGGTGATGACCACTGCCATGACTGCCACGGTGAGGGTGCCCACCCAGATCCGGTAGCTCTCGGTCGCGCGCTTGGGTCGCAGTGCCATCGCCTTCCTACCTGCAGATCGGTGAGTGTTGGACGACATTGCCCGGAGACGCGAGTTTGACGGTGCCGGGGATCACCCGGCCCAGGAAGGCGAACACCGTGGAGTTGATGTCGCAGATGTAGCCGTCGACGTAGCTCCCGCTCTGGGTTGCCCGGGCAAGGCCTTTGAGGACCAGCACGAGATTGGCGCCGTAATGGGCGAACCGTTCCCGGCCCTCGCCGGTGAGATGTCCGACGAATCCGGGCTCACGCGCCAGAAGTTCTTCAAGCTGCGGGTAGACGGCGTCCAGGAGAACCGACAGGCGATCCGTTGCCCGGGTGATCGATCCGGTCGATGCCACCAATTCATCGCGCCGGGCGGCCAGTGTCGACAGAGCGGTGCGGGAGTGGTCGAGCACCGATTGCAGGTCGCGGTCTTGGCGCGCCAGGACCGCGGTGACTTCGTCGAGGTCGGCGATGACGTCGCCGAGGACCTGATCGGGCCCGGCGAAGGATTCGGCCAGCGCTGAGGTCTGACTGATCAGTGTCACCACCGAAGCGGAATCGCCTTGTAAGGCAGCGATGATGCCGCCGGTCAGGTTGTCGACCTGTCGCGGACTCAACAGGGTGAACATCGGTTCGAACCCGTTGAGCAGGTGGGAGATGTCGAACGACGGATTCGTTCGCTCCACCGGGATGGTGCCGTGATCGGGCAACACGCGGCGGGACCGGCTGGTCCCGGGGGAGAGCCCGACGTAGCGCTGGCCGATGATGTTCTGGTACGTCACCGATGCGGTGGTGTCATCGTAGAGGGCGTGGGTTTTCGGCACCCGGAACGTGACCTTGGCCAGGGTGCCGTCCAACTCGACCCGGTCGACGCGCCCCACTCGAACACCGGCGGTACGCACGTCATCGCCGTTGTGCAGCCCGGATACGTCGGTGAAAACCGCGGTGTAGGTGTTCGTCGGGCCGGAGACTTCGCGGCGCAGCGTGACGAACACCAGCCATGTCGCGACCGTGGACACCACGAGGAACAAACTCAACCCCAGCAACGCCTTGCGGTATCTCATCGGGCACCGCCGCTCGCCGTCAACCGCACCGTCGTGCCGCGCAACAGCGGCGCCAGCAGGACCTCGGCGGCAACGCTGGCCTGATCGCCCATGATCAGCCCCAGCTGTTGCTTTTCCCGGCTACTGCCGACCGGGCCGACGTTGCCACCGATAACGGATGCCTGGGGCTGGGCGGGCGTTGCGGGATCGGGTTCCGGCGCTTGCGGTTCCGGGCCGGCGCCGGGCGGCAGGACGGAGCCTCGCGGCGGTGCGAAGTTCGGGCGGTTTTCGGTGATGCCCGGGGGTAGCGGGAACCCACGGGATTCCAGCGACGGCGCCAATGCCGGTGCGGTGGGTACCTCGGGAGCGGTGAAGCAACTGGGCCCGAACATCTCCCCGTAGCGCGGGCAGTCCGACCGCACGTAGGTCCGGGTCGGGTTCAACGAGATGACGGCCTTGGCCTGCAGCTGACTGGTCTCGTCGTTCCATGCGACGTCCATGACCCGGCCCACCAGTGTCGTCAGCCGGCTTGAGATCGCGTGGAGGGTCTCCGCGTGATCGCCCAGTACGCCCAACACCGGTGTCAGCTTCGTCGAGATGTCGATCATGCGGTCGGTGTTGTTGGCGAAGGCATCGCCGAGCACCCCGGCTGTTCCCAGTCCGACGGAGAGCAGATTCACCAGTTCTGAACGCTTTTCGACGATGGTTCGCATGGGCTGGACCGCGCCGTCGAGCGCGTCGAGCAGATCCGGCGCCGACTGCCCCAGCGCGGCGGTGGCCGCCGTGAGCGCGGATATCGTCGACGGGCCGAGTTCGTCACCGGTGACGACGGTGTTGAGTTGGTCGACGATCTCGTTGAGGTCCCGGCTGGTCTGCAACAGTCGGTCGCCGCGGCCACGGGTTGCTTCGCCCAGGGCGGTCAGCCATCCGATGCTCTCCGCGCTGGGCTGGCGGCCCACGGAGGCCAGTACCTGCCGGAATTTGTTCAACGTGGTCTGGAAGAGCACGGTCGGCAGGGTCTGATCTTCTTTGATCACCGCTCCGGACCGCATCGAGCCCGAGCGGAAGCCATTGTCGACGAGCTGCACCGAGGACACGGCGAAGACGTTCGACGGCACCACTCGCGCGGTCACCGTGGCGGGTATGCCCCGGGCATGGGCGGGGCTCAGATCGATACGCACGATGTTGGGGCGGCCGGTTGCAGCCGGGGTGACCGCCGATACGAATCCGACCAGCACGCCGCGGAATTTGACGTCCGATTTCACCGGCAGGCCGTCGCCGACGTTGACGAGCTCGGCGCTGACGCGTACGGAATGCTGCAGAATGCCCTGGGACTGCGCAATCATCAGCGTCGCGGCGACGGCCACGATCGCCAGCAGCACCACGCCGTTGAGGAACAGTCGAGCGTTGGAGGGCCCGGCGTCATTGGCGTCGAAGGAGTTCGGCATGGTCAGCCTCCGAACCTCGCACCCGCATTGACGCCCCACATCGCCATGGTCAGCAGCGCATTCAAGATGATCACCACCGTGATGGTGGCCCGCATCGCATGACCGGCCGCCACCCCGACCCCTTGTGGACCACCTGATGCGAAATAGCCGTAGTAGCACTGAATCACGGCGGCGAAGAAGATGAAGATGACTCCCTTGACCGTCGCGTAGAAAACGTCACGCGCGCTGCTGAACAGGGAGAAATAGTGCCCGTAGGTTCCCGCGGAGGTGTCGGCGATGACGCCGACGACGACCTGTGCGGAAAGATAGGCCGCAGCCAGGCATACCAAGAACAGCGGTATGGCCGCCACCACGGACGCCGCGACGCGGGTCGTCACCAGGTACGGGATCGGTTTGATGGCCAGGGCGTCCATCGCGTCGATCTCTTCGGCGATGCGCATGGCGCCCAGTTGGGCGGTGAACCGGCAACCCGCTTGGGTGGTGAAGGCGATCGCGATCATCACCGGTACCAGCTCGCGGGTCGAGCCCCACGAGGACAACAAGCCGGTGGCCGGGCCCAGGCCCAGCAAGTTGAGCGCGTTGTAGCCCTCGATGGCCAGCAGCGCGCCGGCGGTGATACCCAGCACGACGGAGACACCCATCGTCCCGCCGCCGACGACGAGTGCTCCGTTGCCCCAGGCGATGTCGGACAGATTGCGGACGAACTCCCGACGGTACCGAGCCAGCATGACCGGCACCGCCAACACGACTCGACAAATGAAATCCAACATGTGGCCGCCCTTAGCCACGGGCAGCCACACGGACTCGGCCGCTCGAAGGATCTGGTGAACCGCGCGGGGGCGGTAGACGGCTACGGTCATTGCGCTTACAAGCTCGCTTTGGGAAAGAGCAACAGGTAGAGCTGGCTCATTCCGACGTTGACGATCATCAGCAGCAGAATCGATTCGACCACCGCGGCGTTGACCGAGTTCGCCACCCCGGCCGGCCCGCCGCGGGTGTCCAGGCCTTTGTGGCAGGCCACGACGGCGACTATGGCGCCGAACGCGATCGCCTTGGCCAGCGCCAGGACGAGGTCGTCGACGGTGGCGAAGGAGGCGAAGGTCGCGACGAACGATCCCGGAGTGCCGTTCTGCACGAACACGTTGAACAGGTAGCCGACGAAGAAGCCGGCGCATGTCGCCAGGCCGGTCAACGCGATGCCGACCACGATGAGTGCGGCGAAGCGGGGTACGACCAGTCGGCGGATCACCGACACCCCCATCACCTTCATGGCGTCGACTTCCTCGCGCATCGTTCGCGAACCTAGGTCCGCGCTGACCGCCGAGCCGACCGCTGCCGCGAGCAATATCGCCGCGACCAGGGGAGCGCCCTGGCGGATCACCACCAGCCCGTTGGCGGCGCCGGAGAGAGACTCGGCGCCGACCTGCCCGGCGAGTACCGCGAACTGTATCGACAGCGTGACCCCGACCGGGATCGTGACCAGCAGCGTCGGGACCAATGCGGTACCGGCCATGAACGCCGCCTGCTTGACGAACTCCGATATCGCGAAGCGCCCGGTGAACAGATCGATGAGCAGGTACCGCACGGTGCGCACGCCCAGGATCGCCTGGCCGCCCACCGTTCCCAGCGACCGCAGCGGATGTGCCCGGGCATAGGACCGGGCACACGCACCGACCTCGGCGAGGGGCGATTCCTTGTTGATGGCGTCGTCGCGCTCCGATGAGACAGTCAGCGGACCCTCCCCGTTCTGCTCGACGAGTGCGACCCGAAAGTCACCATCGCCACGCCAAGCCGTTGACCGACTTGCGGACCAAACCGGCCCCACCCACGGCAGCCGCACTGCCGCGGTCGGGCATTGCGGACCCAATGTTTGGTTTCGTCAGCGGAGCCTATCGCGCGCTGTCGATGTGGTCAACGCCTTGCCGGGGCGGTGTCACTGCCCCGGCCAGCGGCCGTCGAGCGGCTGGTTCGGCACGCCGGGGAACACTTGTTCGCTGGGGCCCGAGGTCACCCAACCGCCGAGCTTGGTCGCGAGATGCGGTGCGAACACCGCGCCGTACAGCCCGTTTCCCATGACGATGACCGCGATGATGGACAGCACCGAAGACTGCAGCCGACTCGACGAGAGTTTGTCGGCCCACATCTCGATGACATTTCTGCCCTGTGAGTCGGTGCGGCCGAGCAGGTAGGTGAAGACCATCATCTGCACCCCCATCGCAAGGGAGTCGTAGAGCGGGTACTGGTAGAGCGTTCCCTCCCGCAGCGCGAGCCCGGGAATCACGTAGCCGTAGTGGAAGATGCCGAGCCGGGCCCCGAGCACCGCGTTGAACAGCAGCGCCCAGCAGAAGCCGGTGACAAGGCCCACGCACAGCAACGTGATCGGCCGTCGCCACCGGAATTTCGCGGACAGCCATCGGCCCAGCGTTGCGCCCAGCACCGCCGGCAACACGAAATAGGCGATGTAGCCGACAGGAACGGACGAGGGCAGCCCACCCCAGGTCATGTTCAGCGGCCACCAGGACGGCATGCGCGGCAGGGCCGGCGGGAACTGCGCATACATCGCCCAGTCGTAGGGCGCCTCGATCCACGAGAACGAGATGGCCGAGATGCACAGCAGCAGCAGCGGGTGCAGGCGCCGGCGGCGAATGCTCAGGTAGACCCCGACGGCGGTGAATCCGATACCGCCGATGTAGGCGAAGGCGATCCCCGCGATCAGCAGGGGTGTCAGTTCGGTGTTCATCGGCGGCTCTCCTGGTACCGGGTGCCGCGCGCTTCGGGGTCGTACCGCAGAACGAGCCCGAAGACCAGGGCGATCAATCCGAACAGCGTGCCCAGCATGATGACAGCGCCCACCTCCGCGCCTCCTTCACAGCCTGTCGGTAGGTAGTGACTACTATCCAATTCAGATAGTGGAGACTATCCTAAAACTGCCTGTGTCGAGTTGGTTTGAGGAGCGAAGCAGGTTGTCTCAGCGAACGTCCCAGTCCGATCTGCGTGCTCCGGCAACCCGCCGGCCCCGCGGCGAACCGCGCCGGCTGCTGCTCGACGCCGCGCGAGACCTGTTCGCTCGTCAGGACTATCGCAGTACCACGACGCGGGAAATCGCCCAGGCGGCAGGCGTCACCGAGCCATTGCTGTTTCGCCACTTCGGCTCCAAGGCGGCGCTGTTCCGGGAAGCGCTCGTCGCGCCGTTCACCAGCTTCGTCGATGAATTCGGCCAGACGTGGCAGTCGCTGGATAAGGAGCAGACCAGCGAGGAGGAGCTCGCCCGGTATTTCGTCGGGCGGCTTTACGACGTGTTCGTCAGCCATCAGGGTCTGCTGCTGACGCTCATGGCGTCGGATTCCCTCACCGAGGACGAGGCGGCCGAGGCCGGCATCGCCGACGTCCGCCGGGCCATCGCCCTGCTCGGCCAGATCAGCACGGAGGGGATGGACCTGCGCTCGATCGGGTCGCCGCATCCGAATCTGCCGGCGCACTCCACCGTGGCGATGATCGCCGGAATGGCCGCACTGCGCTCGACCTACTTCGGGTCCAGGCCGCCGTCGAGAAAAGTGATCGTTGAGGAACTCACTCAGGCGACCCTGCACGGGTTCCTGCACCGCAACAGCTGAGTCGTTCGAATCCAACGTTTCGCCGAAAGGATGTGGCCATGACAGGCGCCAGCGCGGTCGGGCTGTATTACGACCCGTTCGACCACGATATCGACGATGACCCGTACCCGGTGTGGAAGCGCATGCGCGAAGAAACACCGCTGTACTACAACGAGAAATACAACTTCTACGCATTGAGCCGCTACGACGATGTGGCCCGCGAACTGCCGAACTGGGAGACTTACCGCTCCGGTCGCGGGACCACCGCGGACATCTTGTTCAACAACCTCGAGGTACCACCGGGCATCCTGCTGTTCGAAGACCCCCCGCTGCACGATCTGCACCGCAGTCTGCTGTCTCGGGTCTTCACACCGCGGCGAATGCTGGCCGTGGAGCCGCTGGTCCGCGACTTCTGCGTCAAAGAGCTGGACCCGCTCGTCGGTGCCGGCGGCTTCGACTTCATCGCCGATCTCGGTGCGGTGATGCCGATGCGGACGATCGGTTATCTGCTGGGCATTCCGGAGAAGGACCAGGAGGCGATCCGCGACCGCAACGGTTCCTTCATCGAAATGGCCGAGGGACGCGAGCCCGCAGATATCAGCCAGCAGGTATTCGCCGACACCATCGTGATGTTCGCCGAGTACATCGAGTGGCGTGCCAACCACCCGTCCGATGACCTGATGACCGACCTGTTGCGAGCCGAGATCGAGGAGGCCGACGGTACCCGGCGCCCACTGTCTCGCACCGAGGTGCTCGCCTATACCGCCATGATCGCCGGTGCGGGAAACGAGACCACCGCCCGGCTGATCGGATTCATGGCGCAGCTGTTGTCGGATCATCCCGATCAACGTCGCGAACTCGCCATCGACGCGGCCCTGATCCCGGGCGCAGTCGAGGAGACGCTGCGCTACGAACCGCCGTCGCCGGTGCAGGCTCGCTATGTGGCCCGCGACACCGAGCATTACGGCCAGCGGGTCCCGGAAGGCTCGTTCATGTTGCTTCTGAACGGTTCTGCCAACCGGGATCGCCGGCATTTCACCGACCCGGACCGCTTCGATATCCACCGCGAGGGCGCCCATCTCAGCTTCGGCAAGGGGGTGCACTTCTGCCTCGGTTCGGCTTTGGCCCGCTTGGAGGCCCGGGTGGCCTTCGAGGAGGTGCTGAAGCGGTGGCCGGACTGGGAAGTCGACTACACGGCTGCCCGGCGTGCCCACACCGCCAGTGTGCGGGGGTGGGCGCGGCTACCCGTTGTCACCCGGTGAGCCTCACCTGGTGATGCCGAGACGGTCGCAGACGACGAAGACCTCATCGAAGATGGAGTCGGGAACGGTGAACGGGTCGGTCGCCGACACCTGGGCCAGGTGCGCCGCAATGTCGTCGGCGGTGGGATCGCCACCGGATTCGGAGAGCCAGCCCCGGCCGAGGCCGACGAAGACACGCGCGAACCGCCCCGCGCAGGCCGAGTAATTGCGATGGGTGACAGCGCAGTCGCGGCTGGCCAGGTAGACCACTATGGCCACCACCAACTCGGGCCGGATCGCCTGCAGGAATCCGGCTTCTGCGATCGCATTCGGGTCACCGATCGTATCGGTGACCATTCGGGAAACACCGAACGGCAATACGGTATTGGAGCGGATGCCGTGCGGGGCACCCTCGATCGCGATGACGTTCGATAGCCCGACCAACCCGGCTTTGGCTGCCGCGTAGTGCGCTTCCAGCGGTTGACCGAACATCCCGGCCGACGACGAGATGAACACGAACCGACCATGGCCTTGTGCCTTCATCACCCGGTAAGCCGGCTGGCTCAGGTAGAACCCGCCGTCCAGATGCACCCGCAGCATTCGCCGCCAATCGTCGGTGGAGATGTCCTCGAACGCAATGCTGTTGAAAATGCCGGCATTGCTGACCACCGCGTCAAGGCGGCCGAATCGCTCGACGGCACGCGCGACGATCGCCTCGCCGCCCGCCGGGCTGTCGACCGAGTCGGGTGATGCGACGGCGACACCGCCCGCTGCAGTGATCTCGTCGACCACCACGTCGGCGACGTGGGCATCTGCGCCGCCGCCGTGCATCGACCCACCGAGGTCGTTGACCACCACCGAGGCGCCACGGCTAGCCAGCTCCATTGCGTAGAGCCGACCCAGGCCTCGCCCTGCCCCGGTGACGACGACGACCTGGTCGGTGAAATCGGTCATCCGCGGCGCCTACCCCTCGAACCGATTGACTGTGGCCGCGGCGGACTCTACGGTGGAACAGATATTTGGTCAACTGGTGGACGAGGGAGTCCGTGAACCACCACGAAGTCGGCGAGTCCCTGCGGCGCTGGAACCTGTTGGCATCGGCGTTATCCGGTCGCACGTTGCAGGTGGCAGCAAGCGACGCCGGAGAGCCCTCGTGGACCGATGGCAAGACCGTCTACGTCGACGTGGACGTCGAGGTTGCTCACCAACTCGAGGCGGTCGCCGTCCAGGCGAGCCTGCTCGCGGCCGGGAGCCTGGAGCCCGAGCTGGTGCGTAGGCTTGTCCGGCGCCCCGGGCTGACGGCGCGCTACTTGGCCGTCGAGGGACATCGGGCCCTGGCGGCCAACCTCGAGTTGTTGCCGCCCGCGGTGGCGGCGCTCATCGACCGGCAACGCGCCGCCCGCAGTGAATCGCCTGCGGCATCGCTGACGCTGGCCGCCTCGCTCGACGACGTGCCACCGAATGCGTTCGGGGTGATCCGCCCGGGAAAGCTGCTGGCCGACCGCAAGAACGCTGATAGAACTCGTGCCCAAAACGCGCATCAACCGCGCGACCAGCGCAGACCGCTGGAGGATCTCGACGACGACCGGGCTGAGGACGTCATGGACGTCTTCTCCAGCCCGGTCGGCGGCAGCGGCGCGCTGGGCCGGCTGGTGGCCAAGATGCTCGAGGTGACCCGCCGGCTGGGCGGCAATGGCCCGCCGGGAGCCGACGCGCCGACTCACCGGACCCGATCCGGCCGCCGGGGCGGCGGCGCGGTGTCCTCGGCCGGTCTCGGAGCGCTCGACGACGGCGCGGCGGCGGGCCCGACCTCGGGGACGACCTATCACGAATGGGATGTTCACCGTCGGTGCTACCGGCAGAACTGGTGCACCGTAGTGGAAGTCGCCCCCAGACCCGACACCGACGCGGTGCCGCCGCCGGTCGATTACGGATTGCGCCGGCCGCTGGCCCGGCTCGGCGTCGGTTTGGACCGTTACCATCGGCAGCCGCAGGGTGACGACATCGATCTGGATGCGGCCATCGAGGGCCGGGTCGAGGTGCTGGCCGGGTCGGCGCCCGATGAAGCAGTCTACCTGGACAGCCTGCGCCGGCGGCGCGATCTCTCGGTGCTGGTGCTGCTGGATGTCTCGGGTTCGGTGGCCGAGCCCGGGACCGTCGGTCAGACCGTACATTCTCAACAGCGCGCGGCAGCCGCGGCTTTGGCGACGGCTCTGCATGATCTGGGAGATCGCCTCGCGCTCTATGCGTTTGCCTCCCAGGGCAGGTCGGCGGTGCACCTCACGCCGGTGAAGAGGTTCGACGATCCGCTCGACGTCCTTGCCATGAGAAGGCTGCATAGCCTCAAGCCCGGTGCCTACTCGCGGTTGGGTGCCGCGATCCGGCACGGGTCCGCCGTCTTGGAAGACCGGGGTGGTACCCCCCGCAGGTTGCTCGTCGTGCTGTCGGACGGCCTGGCCTACGACCACGGCTACGAGCGGGTCTACGGCGCGGCCGACGCCCGCCGTGCCCTTGCCGAGGCGCGCCGTCGCGGTACCGGTTGTCTGTGCCTAACGGTCGGGGCGGCCACCGACGTCGACGAGTTGCGTCGGGTGTTCGGCAGCACTGCCCACGCCACCATTCCCCGGCTTGATCATCTCGGCCGGGTGATCGGCCCATTGTTCCGTTCAGCGCTGAGCTCGGCCGACCTGCGGCGACGGGTTGCGTGAAGAGAAGGGTATGAATGACATGGCACCTGCGGCCCATGGACCGCGCCCCTACTACGTGTCGGTCGGTAATGAGGAACAGGTCTTCAAAGCCGCCTACCGGCAAGGGTTGTCGATCGTTCTGAAAGGCCCCACCGGTTGCGGGAAGACTCGCTTCGTCGAGGCGATGGCCCACGATCTTGACCGGCCGCTGATCACTGTCGCATGCCACGACGACCTGACCACCGCCGACCTGGTCGGCCGGTTCCTGCTGCGCGGCGGCGAGACGGAGTGGGTGGACGGGCCGTTGACCAAGGCCGTCCGCGAGGGTGCGATCTGCTACCTCGACGAGGTGGTGGAGGCCCGCCAGGACACCACCGTCGTGCTGCATCCGCTGGCCGACCACCGCCGCCAGTTGCCGATCGAACGGCTGGGATTGACCTTGGACGCCACACCGGGATTCGGGTTGGTGGTGTCGTATAACCCGGGTTATCAGAGTGTGCTCAAGGATCTCAAGGATTCGACCCGGCAGCGCATGGTGGCCATCGAATTCGGTTTCCCCGCAACCGATGTCGAAGAGAAGATCGTCGCCTGCGAAGCCGGGATCGATCACGAGCGGGCCGCCGAACTGGTTCGGCTCGGCCAGGCGATTCGACGCGTGGAGACCGGCGGGCTTCGCGAGGTGGCCTCAACGCGGGTGCTGATCGCGGCTGGACGGCTGATGGCCGAGGGGCTGGCTCCCCGGGACGCGGCCCGGGCCGCCGTCGCGGGCCCACTGACCGATGACTCCCGGGTGACCAGCGGCCTCGGGGAGATGATCGACGCCTACCTGCCCGAGAAGTGATTGACGGTCCGCACACCGCACGCTAGGGTCTGAACAAATATTAGGTTCATCACGGAGGCGAGATGTCCTACGAGAGCACCGCGGAACCGATCAAGATCGGCTATCTGATGGACTTCCGGCTCCCCGAAGGCTTCCCGAAGACGTATTTCGACGACCTGACCCGACCGTTCGACCTGGTGTTCAAGCAGGCGACCGAACAGGGTCTGCTGGACCGGCCGATCGAAATCGTCTATCGCGAGGTGGAGGGCCTGCCCAAGGGCTCGGTCAAGGCCGTCATCGATGCCTACGGCGAACTCTGCGACGAGGGCTGCCTGGCGATCTTCGGTCCGCACATCACCGATAACTGTGTGCCCACCCGCGAGGCGATCGAGGAGCGTTTCAAGGTGCCGTGCCTGTCCGTCACCGGCTCCGACGAGGCGCTGGGGGAGTGGTTCTTCGCGTTTCCGCAGGGCTCCCTGACCGACGAGCCGATCTTCTGGACGGATCTGCTGGCCAAAGGGGGCCACACCGAGGTCGGTGTGCTCAAGGAGCAGTCACTGGTGGGTGAGACCTACCTGAAGAACTTCCGCGAGGCGTGTCGGCGCAAGGGTATCCGGATCGTGGCCGAAGCGACGATCGCCCAGACAGCGCAAGATGTTTCGGCAGCGGTACGTAGCCTCTACAAAGCCAAGGCGCCGGCGATCGTGCACTGCGGCTTCGGGTTCGGCGTCGTCTTCATCAACCCGGCGTTGCAGGAGCTGAACTGGGACCCTCCTCGGTTCACCAGCACCGCGTTTCAGAACGCCTGGATCAACCCGGTGATGTGGAACGCGTTCAGGGGCTGGGTCGGTATCGACCAGTACGACGAGGGCAACCAGGTCGGGCAGGCGTTCCTCGACGACTACCAACGGGCCTACGGCCGGCGCACCGAGTGGTGCGTGTCGGTGGTGAACCGTGATGTCGCAATGACATTGGTGCGGGCACTGGCCGACGCACATCCGTTGAGCCCGCGCGGTGTCAAAGAAGCCCTGGAGCGGGTCAAGATGATGCCCGCCGCCTCGGGGGCTCCGGGTACCAGGGTCTCGTTCGGCAACTGGACCCGCCGGGCCTGGATGGGGGCGGGGTATCTGGTCGCCCGCCGACTCGACGCCGACGGCGTCAATTCGCATCTCGTCGACCGCTTCGGAGAGGAATAACCGATGACCGCAGAGCAGACAGCGCCGCCGGCCGCTGCGCCCGCCCAACCCCGTAAGGGGTCGCCTTGGGTGTGGGCGTGGGCAGCAGCCGGATTCGCGTTCCTCGCCTTCCTGCTCGCCAATGCCCGTACGGGTCTGGAGTCCGACCGGGTCCGCAACGCCGCGGTCACCGAGACGCCGCCGCCGAGGCCGGTGCCGGTGTTGTTCGGGTTCGAGCACTGGCTCGGCGTCCTGGAGGCGTTCACCGTCGTGGTGATGGTCGGCATCATCATCGCCTACGTGGTGGCCTGGCGCCGCCATCCGTATCACCCCGTGCTGCTGATGGGAATCGTCACGACGTTGATCGTCTGGCAGGACCCGATCATGAACTGGGCGCCGTTCGCGGTCTACAACCCGGAGCTGCATCACCTGCCCGAGGACTGGCCACTGGTGTCGCTGTCTCCGACCGTCGAACCGTTCGTGGTGCTGGGCTACATCATGTTCTATCTAGCGCCCTACTTCCCGGGGATCTGGCTGCTGCGCAAGATCCAGGCCCGCCGGCCGGTCGACTCCTTCGTGTGGCGCCACCCGCTGATCAGCCTGGCGATCTGCATCCTGCCGTTCGGGATGGTGATCGACGCCGCACTGGAGATCACCCTGGTACAGACCGGGATGTACATCTATTCGCAGGTCCCGTTCGGGTCGATCTTCGTCGGCCAGACTCACCAGTTCCCGTTCATCTTCGAGATATTCGCGGTGAACTTCGTGATGGTGCCCGCCGGGGTGCTGCTCTACCGCGACGACACCGGCCGCACTGTGGCCGAGAAACTGGCTCAGCGGGCGAAGATCTTCGCCGGCCGTCCCACTCTCGGCATGTTCATGGTGATGCTGGTGCTGATCAACCTCGGTTACTTCTGCTACGGCGGTACCTTCGCGCTGGTCAAGGCGGCGCACCTGTCCCGCACGGTGGCCTGCCCGTGGCCGTACCCGGAAGCGAAGATCTATGACCCCCAAGGCTTCTACGAGAAGCAAGGTCAGCCAGGACCGTACTCGGTGGGCATCTGGTCCACCTGGCTGAGCGGCCAACCGAACGGCCGGCCGGACGTCGAACTGGGCGCCGACGGCGAACGCTGCGGGCCGGGCAATGGGTGATCCGCGCAGCGTCGTCATCACCGGCGCGTCGCGTGGGCTCGGATTCGCGTCGGCGGTCCAGTTGTACCGCCGCGGTTGGCGGGTGGTGGCGGCGATGCGTTCACCGGAAGCGGGACTGCGGGCCCTACGGCAGGCCACCGGTGCGGCCGAGGACGACGCGCGGCTGATCGGGATCCCCCTGGACCTGACCGACGCGGCGTCGGTGGCCGCGGCCGCCAAAGCCATCGAGGCGGCGGTCGGCGCCCCGAATGCCGTGGTCCACAATGCCGGGATCTCGGCGGCGGGAATGGCGGAGGAAACTCCGGCCGAGTTATGGGAGCGGATGTTCGCCACGTCGGTGTTCGGGCCGGTGGCATTGACCAACGCGCTGCTGCCGTCGATGCGGGCCGCCGGGCGTGGACGGATCGTGATGGTGTCCAGCCAGGGCGGTGTACGCGGAATGCCGGCGACCGCGGCGTATTCCGCGGCCAAAGGCGCCTTGGAACGGTGGGGCGAGTCGCTGGCCTGCGAGATCGCCCCGTTCGGCCTGGGCGTCACGATCCTGGTGACCGGCACCTACGACACCGAGATCATCACCGACGCCGGCACCACGGACTGCCGCGATTTCACCGGGCCCTACGCGCGGCACCACGCCACCATGGACAAGCGGGGGCGTTTCGCCATGAAGGTCGCGGCCCGCTCGCCGCAGCGGTTCGCGGACGGACTGGTCAAGGCGTTGGAGTCGCGTGCCCCGTTCGCGCGTCGCCCGGTGGGGCCCGATGCGCGAACGCTGTTGATCGCCAACCGGCTACTGCCCTCAGCCGGGCTGCACCAGATGGTCCGGCTGATGATGGGGCTACCGCGGTTCGGGTCGTTAACGAAGGATGAGAATGGCTGAACTTCCCGAATCCAGGATGATGATCGACGGCAAGCTCGTCGACGGGCAGGCGGGTACGTTCACCAACATCAACCCGGCCACCGAAGAGGTCATCGGGGAGGTTGCGAACGCGTCTGCGGCGGATATGCACCGCGCCATCGACGCCGCCCGGCGTGCCTTCGACGACACCGACTGGTCGGCCGACCGCGCATTCCGGCAGCGTTGTCTGTGGCAACTGCAAGATGCCCTGGAGGGTGAGCGGGAGCAGCTTCGTGAGGAACTGATCGCCGAAGTCGGCTGCCCGCGGGCGATCACCCACGGCCCGCAACTCGACGCACCCTTGTCCGACGCCCTGAACTATCCGGCGCAGCTGATCGATGACTACCCGTGGGAGACGTCGCTGGGCGACGCGTTCGTCTCGGTGACCGGCGCCAACACCACCCGAAAGGTCTGGCGTGAGGCCGTCGGGGTGGTCGGGGCCATCGTGCCGTGGAACTTTCCGTTCGAGGTCACCATCCACAAGATCGGCCAGGCGTTGGCGACCGGCAACACGGTCGTGCTCAAGCCGGCGCAGGACACCCCGTTCAATGCGACCCGCCTGGGCCGGCTGATCGCCGAAAACACCGACATTCCCGCAGGTGTGGTCAATGTCGTCACGGCATCAGACCCGCTTATCGGCGAAGAGCTGACACTGTCACCCAAGGTCGACATGATCTCCTTCACCGGGTCCACCGCGGTGGGCAGACGCATCATGGAAAAGGGTGCGGCGACCATCAAGCGGCTCTTCCTCGAACTCGGCGGAAAGTCGGCGACGATCGTGCTCGAGGATGCCGACCTCGCGCTGGGCGCCATGATGGGCATCGCCCCGTGCATGCACGCCGGTCAAGGCTGCGCCAACCCGACCCGGCTGTTGCTGCCGCGGTCCCGCTACGACGAAGGCGTCGCCATCCTGAAGGGCATCTACGAGGGGGTCGCCCCGGGTGACCCGCGGGACCCGGCAACCCTGTGCGGCCCGGTCATCTCCGACAGGCAACGCCGGCGCATCCGCGGCTACATCGACAAGGGTATCGCCGAGGGCGCCCGGATGCTGGTCGGGGGAGCCGAGGCGCCGGACGGACTGGATCGCGGATTCTTCGTCAAGCCAACGCTGTTCGTCGACGTCGACAACGCGATGACCATCGCTCAGGAGGAGATCTTCGGGCCGGTGCTCGCGGTGATTCCCTACGACGACGAGGAGCACGCCGTGCGGATAGCCAACGACAGTGTCTACGGGCTGGCCGGCAACGTCATGTCCGGGTCGCTGGATCACGCGCTGGCCGTGGCCAAACGACTGCGTGCCGGCTTCCTCGGCATCAACGGCGCCGCCGGTTACGGCGCCGACACACCGTTCGGCGGCTACAAAGCCAGCGGCGTCGGCCGCCAGAACGGCATCGCCGGATTCGACCAGTACACCGAGATCAAATCGGTCGCCTACCCAGCCGTCTAGAAGGAGTACGAAGTGCAATTGTTTGACGACCTGGAGGATTTCGGCGCCTTCGATGACGTGGTGTCCGGGGATGTGCGCGATCCCTACACCGAACTGGCCCGGTTGCGCCGTGAAGAACCGGTGCAGCGCATTGACATGTCCGGGATGCCGCATGAGGAATCCAAGCCGGTGTTCATGGTGTACCGCCACGAAGACGTGATAAAGATGTTGCGCGACAACGAGACCTTCTCTTCGTCGATCATCATCGATACCTTCGGCGATGTGCTCGGCGAGCAGGTGATGCTGGGCATGGACGAGCCGGTGCACGGCCGGCACCGCGCGCTGGTGTCCAAGGCGTTCTCGCCCAGGGCCGTCGCGGGCTGGGAACACGAGTTGGTGATCCCGGTGGCCAACCTGTTGGTCGACCGGTTTGCCGACCGCGGCCACGCCGATCTGGTCAAAGAGTTCAACTTCGAATACCCGACCCGGATCATCGCCCGGATCCTGGGCCTGCCCGAGCAGGACTACGAGCAATTCCAGCGCTGGTCCATCTCGCTGCTGTCCTTCACCATCAACCCTGAGCGGGGACGGGCCGCGTCGCTCGCGCTGCGCGACTACTTCACCCCGATCCTCGCCGACCGCCGGGTCGAGCCACGCAACGATCTGATCAGCCGGCTGGCCGAGGCCGAAATCGACGGGCAGAAACTGTCCGACGAGGAGATCTTCTCCTTTCTGCGGCTGCTGCTGCCTGCGGGCATCGAGACCACCTACCGCTCGCTGGGCAACCTGCTGTTCGCCCTGCTGACCCACACCGACCAGCTCGAGGCGGTGCGCGCCGACCGGTCGCTGCTGCCTCAGGCGATCGAAGAGGGGGTGCGCTGGGATGCGCCGCTGCTGACCATCACCCGGGTGGCCAGCTGCGACACCGAGCTGGGCGGGGTCCAGATTCCGGCCGGCTCGGCGGTGATGCCGATGCTGGGGTCGGCCAACCGGCAGGAGGACCGCTACGCCGACCCGAACCTGTTCGACATCTTCCGCGAATCCAAGGTGCACGCGTCATGGGGCCACGGCGCCCATGTCTGCCTCGGCAGCCATCTGGCCCGGATGGAGATGCGAGACGCGCTCGGCGTGATGTTCGACCGGCTGCCGAACCTTCGGCTGGACCCCGACGGGGGCGACCCGCACATCCGCGGCCAGGTGTTCCGGTCACCGACCTCGCTGCCGGTGCTCTTCGATGCCTCATGACTCCGGTGCGGTTTGACGGTCGGGTCGCCGTCGTCACCGGCGCCGGCCGCGGGGTGGGCCGAAGCCACGCGATGCTGCTGGCCGCCAAGGGCGCGCGTGTGGTGGTGGCCGACTACGGGGTCGGCATCGACGGCGTCGGCTCGTCGTCGGCGCCGGCCGACGAGGTGGTGCAGGAGATCACCGGTAGCGGCGGGCAGGCGGTGACATGTTATGCCACGGTGGCCGAACCGCAAGGCGCACAAGCTATCGTCGACACCGCGATCGAGCAGTTCGGCCGCATCGACATCGTGGTCAACAACGCCGGTATCCACGACCCCGGCCTGTTCGGCGAGTTGTCGGTCGAGCAGTTCCGCCGAATGCTCGGCGTGCACTTCTTCGGCAGCCTGTTGGTCTCCCGCGCCGCCTGGCCGCATTTCGTCGCAGCGGGGTACGGCCGCATCGTGAACACGGTCTCCGAAGCCATGCTGGGCGGCATCTCCGAGCTGACCAGCTATGGCGCCGCCAAGGGAGCCGTCTTCGGCCTGACCCGCAATCTGGCGACCGAGGGGGCCCCGCACGGCATCCGGGTCAACGCCGTCGCGCCGCGCGCCTACACCCGCATGTCCGCGTCACACTCGGACTCGGTGGCGGCGCAGCTGTCCATTCCCGCAGAGGTCATGGAGACCATCAACGCCAGCATGCCCCCGGAATTGTGCGCTCCCGCAGTGGCATTCCTCGCCCACGAGTACTGCCCGCTCAACGGCGAGGTACTGCAGATAGGCATGGGTGGCGTCGCGCGCATCGCCGTGGTGCGCTCGGTGGGAATCACCAAGACACCGCTGACCGCCGAGGACATCGCCGAGAACCTCGAGAAGATCATGGACCTTTCCGACGCCCAGGTGACTGCCGTCACCGAGATGGTGCAGTGACGAGCGCAGGAGGCTGCCAATGAGCGACTTCGAGTCGGTCGACTTCTTCACCGACCAGTCGTTGATTCCCGATCCCTATCCCTATTTCGACCACCTGCGGGCGAAGTGCCCGATCGTGCACGAACCGCACCAAGGGGTTCTCGCCGTCACCGGGCACGCCGAAGCCCTTGCCGTCTACAAGGATCCGGCGTTCTCGGCGTGCGTCTCGGTCGCCGGGCCGTTCTCCGGGCTGTCGTTCGACGCCGTGGGTGACGACATCGGGGAGCTGATCGAGCAACATCGGGCTGAGATCCCGATGAGTGAACACATCGTCACCCAGGATCCGCCGGAGCACACCCGGACGCGGGGACTGTTGAGCCGGCTCCTCACCCCGAAGCGGCTCAAGGAGAACGAGGAGTTCATGTGGCGGCTGGCCGACGAACAGCTCGACAGCTTCGTCGCCAGCGGCCGGTGCGAGTTCATCGAGGCGTACGCCAAACCGTTCTCGATGCTGGTGATCGCCGACCTGCTCGGGGTACCCGAGGACGATCACCGGGAATTCCGCCGGGTGATGGCTGGCGAGCAGGTGGGTGCCTTGGACGAGGATCCGATCTCCCACAATCCGCTGCAGTGGCTCGACGAGCGGTTCTACGCCTACATCGAAGGCCGCCGCAGACAACCGCGCGGGGACGTGCTGACCGAACTGGCTCAGGCCAAGTACGACGACGGGTCGACGCCGGAGATCATCGACGTGGTGCGTGTCGCCACCTTCTTGTTCGCCGCCGGCCAGGAGACCACCGTCAAGTTGCTCAGTGCCGGCCTACGGGTGATCGGCGAACGGCCTGAGATTCAAGCGCTGCTGCGTGCGGACCGCAGCCGTATCCCGGTGTTTTTGGAAGAGGCGCTGCGCACCGAGAGCCCGGTGAAATCGCATTTCCGGTTGGCGCGCACCACCACGACCGTCGGGGAGACGACGGTGCCCGCCGGCACCACCGTGATGCTGCTGCCCGGTGCGAGCAACCGCGATCCGCGCAAGTTCGAGGACCCCGAGGAGTTCCGGATCGACCGGGCCAACGTGCGTGAACATGTGGCGTTCGGGCGCGGGGTGCATTCGTGCCCCGGTGCGCCGCTGGCCCGCGCCGAGGGCAGGATCTCGCTGAACCGGATTCTGGACCGGATGGCCGACATCAGAATCTGCGAGGACCGCCACGGCCCGCCCGAGGCGCGCCGCTACAACTTCGAGCCGACCTTCATCATGCGGGGGTTGCAGGATCTGCACCTGGAATTCGATCCGGTCGGCTGATCCGGGGGCCGTGGGCCACCCCGGCGGTGGGGGCGATCAGTGGGTTGGTTGACAATCGTCGTCAAGGAACTCGTTGATGAAGGAGAACAGCCATGGCCGAAGCAGTAATCGTCGAAGCGGTGCGTTCGCCTATCGGCAAGCGCAACGGCGGACTGTCCGGGGTGCACCCGGCCGAACTGTCCGCCCAGGTACTCAACGAGCTGGTCGGCCGCGCCGGGGTGGACCCGGCCCTGGTCGACGACGTGATCTGGGGTTGCGTCATGCAGGCCGGTGAGCAGGCCCTGGACATCGGCCGGACCGCGCTGCTGACCGCCGGCTGGCCCGAGTCGGTGCCCGGGGTGACCGTGGACCGCCAGTGCGGCTCCAGCCAGCAGTCGGTGCACTTCGCCGCCGCCGGTGTGGTCGCCGGGCACTACGACGTCGTGGTCGCCGGGGGTGTGGAGTCGATGTCGCGCACCCCGATGGGCTCGTCGCTGGCCAACGGCGGGCACCCGTACCCCGAGGCGTTCCGCAGCCGGTACACCCAGACCCCCAACCAGGGCATCGGCGCGGAGATGATGGCCGAGAAGTGGGGCCTGGACCGCACCGCGCTGGACGAGTTCGCCCTGGCGTCGCACGAAAAGGCCGCCGCTGCACAGGATTCCGGTGCCTTCACCGACGAGATCGTCGGGATCAAGGACGCCGAGGGCAATGTGGTCAGCGCAGACGAGGGAATCCGCCGGGGCACCACCGTGGAGAAGATGGCCCAGCTCAAGCCGGCGTTCAAAGAAGACGGCGTCATCCACGCCGGCAACTCCAGCCAGATCTCCGACGGCTCGGCGGCGCTGCTGTTCATGTCGGCGGCCAAGGCCGCAGAGCTCGGCCTCACCCCGCTGGCGCGGGTGCACACCGCGACGCTGGCCGGTGCCGACCCGGTGATGATGCTGTCCGCGCCGATTCCGGCTACTCAGAAGGCGCTGCAGCGCAGCGGCCTGAGCGTCGATGACATCGGGGTCTTCGAGGTCAACGAGGCCTTCGCCCCGGTGCCGATGGCGTGGCTGGCCGAGATCGGCGCCGACCCGAAGAAGCTCAACCCCAACGGCGGGGCGATCGCGCTCGGCCACCCGCTCGGCGGATCCGGCGCCCGGATCATGACCACCATGCTCTACCACATGCGGGCCAACGGGATTCGCTACGGACTTCAGACCATGTGTGAGGGCGGCGGCCAGGCCAACGCCACCATCCTGGAGCTGCTGTGAGTGACGCGGCCGTTCTCGTCGAGCGGCGCGGAAACGTACTGCTGATCACGATCAACCGGCCCGAAGCCCGCAACGCGATCAACGGTGCGGTCAGCACCGGAGTCGGCGACGCGTTGGCGCAGGCCCAGGACGACGACGCCGTGCGCGCGGTGGTGCTCACCGGCGCCGGCGACAAGTCGTTCAGTGCCGGCGCCGACCTGAAGGCGATCGCCAACCGGGAGAACATCTACCACCCCGACCACCCGGAGTGGGGTTTCGCCGGCTACGTGCAGCACTTCATCGACAAGCCGACCATCGCGGCCGTCAACGGCACCGCGCTGGGCGGCGGCACCGAGCTGGCATTGGCCAGCGACCTGGTCGTCGCCGAGCAGCGCGCCCAGTTCGGGCTGCCGGAGGTCAAACGCGGCCTGATCGCCGGCGCCGGCGGGGTGTTCCGCATCATCGACCAAATGCCCCGCAAGATCGCCCTGGAATTGCTCTACACCGGGGAGCCGATCTCGGCCGCCGACGCCGCCCGCTGGGGACTGGTCAACCGGGTGGTGGAGGACGGCGGGGCCCTGCAGGCCGCGCTGAAGCTCGCCGAGGAGATCACCGGCAACGCGCCGCTGTCGGTGCGGGCCAGCAAGCGGATCGCCTACGGGGTCGAGGACGGCGCCATCCCCGGCGAGGCGGCCGGCTGGGCCCGAACCGGCCGAGAGTTCGCCACGCTGCTGCGCTCCGAGGACGCCAAGGAGGGGCCGCGCGCGTTCGCCGAGAAACGCGCACCGGTGTGGAAGGCGCGTTGAGGCGGTGCCCGAGCCGCTGATCGTTCCCATCCGCGGTCATGCCCCGCAGCTGCACCCGGAGTCGTGGGTGGCACCCAACGCCAGCCTGATCGGCCAGGTCTACCTGGCCGCCCGGGCCAGCGTCTGGTATTCGGCGACGCTGCGCGCCGAGGTGGAGCCGATCGAGATCGGTGTCGACACCAACATCCAGGACGGGGTGACCGTCCATGTCGACAAGGAGTTCCCGGCCCGGGTCGGGGCGCGGGTCAGCGTCGGGCACAACGCGGTGCTGCACGGCTGCACCATCGAGGACGACTCGTTGATCGGGATGGGTGCGATCATCCTCAACGGCGCGGTCGTGGGGGAGGGCTCACTGGTGGCGGCCGGCGCCGTCATCCCGCAGGGCATGGTGATACCGCCCCGGTCGCTGGTGTCGGGGGTGCCGGGCCGGGTCCGGCGGGAGCTGAGCGAGGCCGAAATCCGCAATAACCGGTACAACGCGGCGGCCTACCGCCGGCTGATCGAGGTCCACCGGGCGAACTGACGCAATCAGGCCACCGAGCGCCGTTGGGCCGCTACGTTCTAGGGCATGACCCAGACCAGTTCGGCCCGCCCGGGCCTGCTGCGCGAGTTCACCGACATCTTCTCCAAGGTCTCCGCGCCGTACCACGAGCCGCGGGCCGTCGTGCAGCGCCGTCGCGTCGTGGTCGCCGTGGTGGTGCTGCTCGGTGCCGCGGTACTGGCGTGGATGCACACCAAGAATCCGGGTGACCCGGCGTTCTACTGGCTGTCGCTGACCCTGGCCGTCGTCTGGTCGGTGGGGGCGGTGGCGGCCGGTCCGCTGCATCTGGGTGCGGTGCGCTTCCGCGGCCGCAACGAGCGGCCCGTGTTCACCGGCACCGGTGTCGGCCTGGTGCTCGGCGGGGTGTTTTTGCTGGGCGGGCTGGCGGTGCAGAAGGTTCCCCCGTTGGCCGGCCAGGTGACCGCGATCCTGGACTACACCACCCAGGTGTCCTGGCGGCTGGTGGTGCTGATCGCCATCGTCAACGCGATCGCCGAGGAGATGTTCTTCCGCGGTGCGCTGTTCAGTGCGTTCGGCCGCCGCTATCCGCTGGTGGCCTCCACGGTGCTCTACATCGCGGCGATGATGACCGCCGGCAACCTGATGATCGGTGTCGCCGCGCTGGTTCTCGGCACCGTCTGCGCGATCGAGCGCCGGGCGACCGGCGGCGTGCTGGCGCCGGTGCTGACACATCTGGTGTGGGGCCTGATGATGGTGCTTGCGCTGCCCTCGATCTTCGGGATGTAGCCGCGGCCGCCCCCTTTATGCTTTATGCGCGAGCGTGCGTGTTTGCACACCGACACGCCGTCGCGGGCGGCATTCTGCGCACGCTCGCCGCTGTCAGGAGTCGGTGAATTTCGGCGCGCGCCGCTCCTGAAACGCCCGGGTGCCCTCGCGAAAGTCGTGGGCGTTCAACAGAATCGACTGGCCGACGTATTCGCGGTCCAGCGTTGCGTCCAGCTCGGTCAGCGTCGCGGAATTGATGGCGTGCTTGGTCTTGGCGAAGGCCGCGGCCGGACCGGCCAGCAGCCCGGCCAGCGCCTTGTCCACCTCGGCGTCGAAGTTTTCAGCCGGGTACACCGCGCTGACCAACCCCCACTCCAGGGCGTCGGCGGCCGGCAGGCGTTCGGCCAGCAGCGCCAGCCGCATGGCCCGGATCCGGCCGACCGCCGCGGCGACCAGAGCCGACGCCCCGCCGTCGGGCATCAGCCCAATCTTGGTGAACGCCAACAGAAAAAACGCCTTGTCGCTGGCCAGCACCAGGTCGCAGGCCAGGGCCAGCGACACCCCGACGCCGGCGGCCGGGCCCTGCACCACGGCCACCACCGGACGCGGCAGTGCCACGATCGCGCGGATCGCACGGTTGGCCTCGACGATGATCTCGGTCGGCATCTCGTCGGTGGCATCGTCTTCGCTGATCCCGGCGCCCGAGCTGAACCCGCGGCCCGACCCGCCGAGCCGCACCGCACGCACCCGCGTGTCGCGGGCGGCGCCCTCCATGGCGTCGGCGATACCGGCCAGCACAGCGGTGTTCAGCGAGTTGAGGCTGTCGGGGCGGTCGATGGTCACCGAGAGCACCCCGTCGGCCAAAGTCACGGACAAGCCGTCCACCGGGGCCAGGGCGTCGATACCGGAGTTGATTGCGGTCATGAGTGTCCACCTTAGGATGCACATCACATGCAGACGACGAGGAGGCAGACATGGCGGGACCACTGGCGGGGCTGCGGGTCATCGAACTGGCCGGGATCGGGCCGGGGCCGCACGCGGCGATGATCCTCGGTGACCTGGGCGCCGAGGTGGTTCGGGTGGACCGTCCGCCGAAACTCGGTGCCGGCGTTCCGAAGGACACCATGCTGCGCAACCGGCGGTCGGTCACCGCCGACCTGAAATCGCCGGAGGGGCGCGATCTGGTGCTCAAGCTGGTCGCCAAGGCCGACGTGCTGATCGAGGGCTTCCGGCCCGGCGTCACCGAGCGGCTCGGGCTGGGGCCGGAGGACTGCGCCAAGGTCAACGACAAGCTCATCTACGGCCGGATGACCGG
>Ga0182736_1000636_pt1 | contig 47843 bp, 47 predicted proteins | sample eDN5th30CKraftBY_FD_128882 | JGI IMG/M metagenome (GOLD analysis project Ga0182736, IMG submission 128882) | Enriched backyard soil microbial communities from Emeryville, California, USA - eDNA 5th pass 30_C Kraft BY (version 2) (version 2) | ecosystem: Environmental > Terrestrial > Soil >... | reverse complement strand
GGGTGCCACTGCTCTGCGAGCAGTGCGAACGCGGAGAGATAGAATGACAGGGCCGGACTTCCAACCCGAAACACGCATCAGGAAGAAGCGTCGGTTCATCGATGAACCGGGGCACGCACATTTTGCCACCTTCTCTTGCTGGCAGCGGCTCCCCTTGTTGAATCGAGATCGTTCACGTCAGTGGATGCTCGAATCCATTGATCATGTTCGGACCAAGTTTCATGTCGCCCTTGGAGCGTATGTCATCATGCCAGAGCATGTCCACCTGCTGATTCTCCCCCGAAATCACACCATTTCCATGAGCCGAATCCTGGCAGCGATCAAGTCTCCTGTCTCAAGGCAGGCAAAAGCGTTTCTGGTCGAAACCGATCAGCACACATGGCTGCGGAAGCTGACAGTCACACAGGGGCGGCGGACGACATTCCGCTTCTGGCAGCCAGGAGGTGGATATGACAAGAATCTGTGGAACGAGCGTCCAATTCGCAATGTGATCGAATACATTCATGCCAATCCCGTCCGCAGAGGGCTGGTGGGACGGTCAATCGACTGGATGTGGTCCAGTGCCGGTGTTTTTGCAGGGATTTCCACTGGCCCCTTGGCAATCGATCCTGTTTTCGTGGATTGAATCATGTTTAGCAACACGCCTCACTCAACGTTCGGCACCGCTCACAGAGCGGTGGCACGCAGCATCCCGCCCCGGGCACCTGGCAATGCTCTGCCCCATGACGACACCCATGAATAACAACAACAATAATAATAAAGAAAATGTGTTTAATCTGTCTGACAGGGAGGTCATATTCATTGCAACAGGGGTGCATTGTGTGTTTTTGGCGACAACACTCTGTTTCTTTTTTCCCGTTGCGAGTAAAGAAAATTTGCCAAATGTTGGCAATACGTTAGTCTTCATTGTCAATCTATGCATCGCGCTTGCGATCCTGTTTGGAAGCGAGATTGCAAGGTCATTGTTCATTAAAAAAATGACAAATGGAAGGTTAAAACGGTAGTAGTGTAGGGTGGGTTAATGCTGTCATTTACACACAAGTTTTCCACTCGTCCCCAAGCTCCTGCTTGGGAACGCACTCGCCCAGAAGCTCTGCTTCGTGATCCGCATTGAAGACGGCGTTGTTGTGACGAACCGTCTGGAAATGAAAAGCCGGAAGAAAACAGAGGCTGGGCGGGAGTGGCCAAGCAGAGCTTGGCGTCGAGCGTGCTCCCAAGCCGGAGCTTGGGAACAAGGGATGACTAGAATGATAACTAGATCGAACAAAAAAATCAGATTACACATCGTCACATTTTGCACGTCAATCATGATTGCAACTGCACTCGCATGCAGTCAAGGTAACGCACAGCAATCGAAGGAACGCAAGCCAGTTAAAACCCCTGACAAAATTCAAATTCAATTGGCTGCGGAAGCAGTGCGATGCGGCGCATCGCCGGTAGCAAAAAGTGAAAGAGAACGATTGACCACAATCATTCGTGACAGCTTATCTCCCGCTGACCTGCGAGTTCAGTCAATTTTCTCGCTCTGCATATCTACAGATGGAATCACCTTGGAAGAGCTGAGAGTCGTAAAGAAACTTTTGGAAGACGAGACTGCAGTGAAATCGGTAAAAGAAGCTTCGATTCTGGCTATCGCCTCCGCAATTCGATCTCCCACTGCGGAGGTGATGGTTGAGGCAGAGGACTTACTGTTCTCAATTCTCGATGACAAAAGAAGCCTTTCCGAGGCAAGAAACGCTGCGGTGGTATCTCTCATATTTTCCTCAAGCAATGAAATTGCAACAATTTACGCAATTGCCAATATTATTTCCAGCGAAGATGAGACGGACGATTTAAAAGAATTTATCTTTTCGGAAATGCTTGGATCTGCGATATTCGAGCGTCGAAGATCTCTCGATTTTCTTGTTTACACTCTTCTTTTTTGCTGCAATAACAACACATCATCGAAAGAGAACAGGATTTATGTAATTGAACAATTAGCAATTGTTATTGGATTTAGCAGTGATCTTTCAGTGCAATCAAAAAGAAATATAGTAAGATTTGCGGAGCTAGAACTCAGCTCAAAGGATGGTAGTGACGAAACACGAGGAGCTGTGATTTTTTTGGTTCCCGACAAGTCGTTTATCAGCCAAAACATGCTGAAGCATGCGGAGTTGCTGATGAGTAATAAAGCTGCAGGACCCGAGACAATAAGGTGCTGCGAACATATTTTAAACACATGGAATAGCGTTGAAAAGAAGTAGCGCCGGGCGCCCCGGTTGAGACTGAGATTTGGGGTGCCACTGCTCTGCGAGCAGTGCGAAAGCGATAGGACGACATGGTCGATGCAGACTCACAGTGCGAACAGCGGATCCGAAAGCAAGGACGCGCGATCAATGAACCCGGGAATGCTCACTTTCCCACTTTTTCCTGTTCGCAGCGACTCCAACCGTCAATGGAGATCGGTCGGGACGCTGAATGGTTGACGTGAATGGGAAGGTTCGAACGGAATTCCACGTTGCCGTGCTCCATCGTTCTCGAAGCGATTTTCCTCCATCGATGAGTTGACTTTAAGAGACCGGGTGAGATTTGGTGACGATCATCAACGACACGTTGCTTGACGATTTACTGGATCATGCCCGGTCGAGTGAGTGGCGAGGCGCGCTTTCCGGGGCGACGCATCGGGGACGGGCTCGGAACGCGACTTGCGGCGATGAAGTCTCTTTCGAGCTGCAGATTGTGGATGGACAGATTCAGCAGATGAAGTTTCAAGGGAAAGGCTGTTTCCTCAGCCAGGCGACTGCGTCACTGCTGTGCGAACGGCTGACCGGTCAGGAGCTGGACAAGACCCTGATTCTCACTCCGCAGCAGATGCTGGGATTTGACTTGCATGCCGTCAGTACGCTCCGGCAACGGTGCTGCCTGCTGGCAATCGATGCATTCCGACAGTGTTCTCGCTGGCAGGTTCCGTCCACCTGATTGCAAGACTCCGGTTTTTAAAGCGGTAGGAACCAGGCCGCGCGAAGTGGGGCCGATCGCACCTATTTAACTTCTCTGGAGGAACTTTTGTACTCGATTTGTGACTATCCGAACAGTGTTGTTCGCTTCAGTGATCGTTCGCACCTGCGTGGGTTTCGGTCATGGTTTCCACGCGAACCCTCTCCGGGTCAAAGAGTCCGTTTCGTTGCGAGGTGTGAGAGATGATTGTTCCTTCCCAGCCTGCGTTGCTGTCGGACGTCACTCAATTGCGTCCCCCGCCTCCTCCGCGCGTCATGCGTCAAGAGTTTTGTCCTGAACTGGCGGTGATGGTCACCTGTCATAACTATGGCCAATTCCTGGGAGAATGTCTGGAGTCGATTCTGTCACAGACAGTTCGTCCCGGGACGCTGCTGGTGATTGATGACGAAAGCACGGATAACACACAGGACGTGTGTCGGCAATATCCCGGTGTACAGCAGATTCGAGTCACCTGCCGTCACGTCGGCAAGGCCCGCAAAGCCGGGCTTCGGCACACACGTGAGCCATTTGTGCTGTTTGTCGATGCGGACAACCTGCTGGAACCGAATTTCATAGAAGAAGGGATGAAAGGCTTTATAGACCGCACCATCGCCGGAGTTTACTCCGACTACCTGCAGTTTGGTGATAAAACGGGAATGACTTCGTTCCCCGAATTTCATCGAGGGGAACTGTTTCGCCGGAGCTACATCGACACCTGTTCCATTATGCGGCGAGATGCTCTGGATCTGGTGGATTGGGTCTGGGAGGAATCACCTGTCGTTCCAGAAGACCATTTGCGGGCTCAGGCCCTCGTACTGGAAGGCTGGACATTTCAAAAACAATCCAGTTTTTTCCACTACCGCTGCCATGCGCGGCAAGCGTCGGAACTTTTCCATGAGGAGCGTCAACGTCAAGGATACGCCCGACAGAATGGCCTGGGACGCTGGCCGATCACATTGTTTATCCCCCTTGCGGGGCGAATGTGGGCGTGGGAGCAGTTGTCCGCTTTTCTGGATCGCCAGAAGTATCCTCATCATCAATTGCGGCTGATTCTGTGTGACACAAGCGAAGATCCTGAATTTTCAAAACGACTGCGCCACTGGTTGGCGGGATGTGATTATGCCGATGTGCGGCACATGAAGTTTCCGTTGAACCAGAAGGGACTGGCAGACCGTCAGCGAAGCAACATCCACAACGAACGGGACGTGAACCTGGCGATGTGCCGCATCTACAACCGACTTCGTGGCGAAGCTCAGACAGAACTGGTCTGGATTCTGGAAGATGATGTCATCCCTCCCGACGATGTGCTGTCACGATTGCTCAGCCATTTCGGTCACGACGTGGCCTGCGTGAGTGCCGCCTACAACAGCCGGTTTGACAGCTTGCCGTTAGCATGGACGGGAGATGCCGTTGTGAACGGAGGGACGCTCCGGTGTGCCCGGCGGAAATCTGGAGTGGAGAAAGTCCGTGGAACCGGTTTCGGCTGTCTTATAATTCGCTCGGAACTTCTCAAACAGCACGTCTTCTCGCTTCCTCCGGGAGTTCGTTACTACGATCCGGAGTTTTTTAAGCAGATGGGAGATCAGTGGGTGCGGCTCTGCGACTGGTCCTGCTGGTGCAAGCATCTCGATCCCTCGAAACCGAAGGGGTATGTCTGACCGTCGGTTTAAACCTGGTTCCATTCCTGAAGCGCGGGGGAGACGAGCATGAAGCTTGTGGTCACGGTTGGTGTTTTTGATTTGTTCCACGAAGGGCATGTCGCGCTCCTTCAGCGTTGTCGGGAATTCGGTGATTTCGTGGCTGCGGGAGTGCCCGACCGCCGCGTGTCTCTCTTAACCAAGGGGACGCGTCCCATGGACGATACGGAGACGCGAATGGAGAATACCCGGAAATATGCGGATGAGGTGTTCTGCATTCGTGATGCGGATCACTCGATTGCAGTGCTGGCGTACCTTGACTCTCAAAATTTTTCTTCCGGACAATTTGTGAGGGGAGATGACTGGCCAGATTTTCCGGGGAGAATGGGCATTGAAAGTCGGCTTCCGATCGTGTTTGTCCCGCGGACGCCTGGGATCTCTTCCACCATGCTGCGCCAGGCCCGGTACAAGGAGTTCATGGAACGTATCGTCAATGCGATGCCGCACCTCAAGGCCCCGTGGTGGGTGGATTATGGAACGGCATTGGGCTGTTATCGCCACAGGGGACCGCTTCCGCATGATGACGACATTGATTTGAGCGTTCTGGTGGAGTACCAGTTGGGGATTGAAGAGCGCCTGCTGGCGACGTTGCGTCGTCACTCGGACCTTTGGGTTGACAGTCCTTGTGCCGGGCTTCTGCGTTTCCATCTAAATGATCGCCTGTACGCCGACCTCTTCCTGTTTCGGCGATGTGAAGATGGAACCATTTATCGTCTGTGCGATTACTCCGGGTCACTTTCGAAGTTGCCTCCCGGTGCGAATCAGCGATCGATCGAAAACCATTTCCTGGAGCACCTGGGCACTTCGCAATTTGCAGGTGTGACGGTTCCCGTTCCACAACCGCTGGAAGAGTTCTGCTGCTATCGATACGGGCACACCTATAACACGCGCGTGATCTATCAATACTGATTTCTGATTTTCGCAAGGCCGGCCATGTCCACTCCCATTCTCTCCTGGTCTCACTGGCCACCAGCCTGGCAGGAGATGGATCTCGTTTCCTACCGTGCCGGCCATCTCGCCGGTGGGCCTGCTCATGACTGGCTGGAAGCCCAGTTTCGCAGAACCGACCCCATGCTCATTTACAGCCTCAGCGACGCGGATGTGGGACTCTGGGCATATCAACAGCTCGCCGTCATGCCGGGTGTTCAACAGGAATGGCTCGACAAATTGTGCTACACGACGGGATGCTTCCGGGGGCATGATCGGCTGTTGTGGCCGCTGATCGACGCCGCGCTGGAAAAATGTGACGCCTGGCTGGTCCAGATGAACTGGGAGATCGCGGCCTGCCTGAGTGCTGCGGCCATGTCGGCAAAAGGAGTTCAGATCACTCCCGAGGCATTCCTCTACCGTGGTGCAAAAAAGCTGAAAATCGACTGCGAAGCCATGTTTTCGTTTGTCGAACAGGGACGAATCTTTCCAGCCCTGCAGGGAAAACGTCTGGCGGTGCTCAGTGGTCTCGCCGAGAAAGTCGGTGCTGCGCTGTGCTCTTTGGGACTGGAGGTTGCCGTCTGTGTTCCGTTTCCAAAGTCCTGTCATACTTCAAAACTGGAGTTCCTTCCGCACATCTTGACCACGCTGTTTGACCATGACTGGGATCTCTTGCTCTGCAGTGCGGGAGGATTGAGTCCCCTGTTTTGCGACTATGCATTTTCCAGGGGAAGACAAGGAGTGGATATGGGATCATGCGACTCGTTACTGGTCACGGGGAAACGGACTTACATTCAATATGACTGACGGAACCGATGGCTTCACGAATCTCACTCCGGTGGAAGATTGATGCGACAAGATGATGATCATGAGATTACGTTCTATCTGCAGGTCTTTTATGACTACGGCCGCGCCCAGTGGGCGTTGAGCCAGTTGCGCCGCCATTATCCCACATCACGCGTCATCGTTGCCTCCGATGGAGATCCAAACATTCGTTATACGCAGTGGTTAAACGAATTCGAAATCGAACTGCTCTATGGCCGGAACCTGTATCGGTTGACAGAGGGTGGGGGAATGCTCAAGCGTGTGTTGAATCTCTGGGGATGCGACTCGAATTATCTGGTGACGATTGATACAGACACCTGTGTCCATCGCCGTTTTCGGTCTCTTCCCGACGCTCAGGCCGTCGTGATGTTCGGAGATTGTCAGCCGATCCAGGGAGGATGCAAAGGATTTACAAAGAACGCCGGCCGCAAGATCCTGCACTCTGGAATTCTGGATGACCCGATTCTGTCTGATCCCGTGAAGTCGTTTGCCATGCAGGCTGATGGCAAGTTGAATCGAGTCGTTGCGGACACGGCAATCCAGCAGCAACGGATTGTGGAAGACTGGATGTGGTCCTGGGTCTGCCGTCAGCTGGAAATTCCCTGTCTGCAACATCCGGAAATCTATTCGAGGTGGCGGCAGCGGGTTCCCGAAGGACTCGATGTCGCCATCAGCCATCCTCATAAAGAGATCCCACTCGACCGAACGGAACTCTAGAGCGGTTTCGTCATTCATGTGACGGACTGGCTCGTGGATACCTAAACATTTCCCGAGGGGAAGACTTCATGCCGTTTGTCATTGGTTCATCCCGGCAGATTGCCACTTTTGATGATGATTTCCGGAGAATGCTTGATGGTCGCCCCGACGTGATCTGCCTGAACTATTTTCCTCTTCACTGGAGACAAGCAGGTTTTAAACCCGGAATTTGGGTCTGGGGAGATACCTATAGCCCGGAGAATGTCGAATGCTGTCGGCAAGCGATGTTGCATGTGGCTGCCGATCCGGATCTGGTTGACATGCAGGTCTATGTTTCGATCGAGTTTCGTACCGTTCCTCCCGAAGAACTGATGGGAATTCTTCCCTGTACCTTCTATCGCAGACATGACTGGTTGAGTCCCTGTCAATCCCCTGCCAGAACTCTCAGCGACCGATTCTTTCACTACGGCTCGACGATTACTGATGCGGCCAATCTGGCAATGATTCTGTTTCCAGGAGAACAGATCTCTCTTTATGGATGCCCGCATGCTGGTCCGGCAGGTCATTTTTATGATCCGGAAGGGAGTCGTGGAGCATCGAGCGGAGTGGGTTTCACGCACATGTGGGACGGATTTTCCCGCTTGAAGCACGAGTTTGGATTTCCGCTGGTCGACTGCAACACAGAAGGGTCAAAACATCATGCTTTCCACTTCGGTCATCATCCCGGCCAAGGGGTGTAGTTCACGACTGCCGAGAAAGAACCTGGCCATCTGGCGCGAAAAGTCACTCGTCCAATGGAGCATCGAGTACGCTTTGGCGGAGGGGTGGACACCTTATGTTGTTTCGGAAGATCCTGAAATTCTGGATCTGGCAACGCGACTGGGAAGCCGAACGATTCTCGAGCCGCCTGCACTTCTGCAGGAACATGCCTTTGAAGTCTTAAAATTTGCGGCGACCGTTCTCGAAACGAATATCGTGAACTTACCGACGACGTCGCCGCTCCGCCGGCCAGGTTTAATTCGACAAACGGTCGAGATGCTTGGAAATTATGAATGCGTCTGGACCGGCTTTCCGCTGCCAGGCCATTTCGTACGAGACCGATCCGGAAAAATCGTGAATCGTCCCTATCGACTGGATGGTTCTCCTCCGCATTCGCAGGAATTCTCCGGCAATCCGCAATGGATTCAGGGAAGCTGCATCATGGGCTATCGCTACCCGGACATTTTAGGCACGATGGATTCCATTTTTGGGTGTTCCGGAATCATTGAGATTTCCCTCGAGGAACTGTTCGATATCGACTATCCGGAGGATCTAACAAAGTATCCCACGTTCACTTCCGATTGACGTTACAGACTTCGGATTCTTGCGACCGCTTTTTGTGTGCATCATTTTCAAGAAGCACAAGACTTGTCATGTCATTTCCAGAATGAGTGAATCAATGTCAAATGAGATTCGGGCTGTATACCAACGGCCTCGGAATGACAGAAAAGGTGATTGGGACACTTGCCTGAACTGGCAGAAATCTGAAGTGAGAGGATTCCAGGGAATGCGTGTGGTCGTGATCGGACAGACAGGAGTGCTGGGGCGTCGGGTGGTCGAACACTTCGAGACCAATGGAGATCCTGTCTGGGGAATTTCCCGGGCTCAGCAAACATTCCCGATCGAGGACATGTCATTTGATCTGGCGATCAACTGTGCCGGAAATTCACGAAAATTCAGGGCAGCGACTGCCCCGCTGGAAGTGACCGCGCAGGAACTTTCCGTGGTGCAACTTCTGCAGCGCGTTCGTTTCGATCGCCTGATTCATGTCTCTTCGATTGATGCCCATTCCAACGAATCCCCATTCACTTCCACGTATGGGCTGATCAAGAGTCTCATGGAGCGAATGGTGACATCACTTTTCCCCCGCGTCGTTATTGTGCGACCATCGATGATCCTTGATCGGGAGATGCGAAAAAATGTCATTTTTGATCTCATGACCACTGGCAGAACCTGGCTTTCCTCCACGTCTCAAGTCAATCTCGTCACCGCACAGGAAGTGGCCAGGACAATCGGAGATCTGGAGCATTTCAGTCTGCCTGCCGGGGAAGTGGTTTCAGTAATTGCTCAAAATGAAATCACCGTTGCGGAGGCTGGTTCCATTCTCCGATCACGGGGGATTTGTGATCAGGTGACCTATGGAACGCAACAGGAATTTTACGACCTGTCGGCGCTGAGGAAGACCGACGGCTGTGTCGCCAGAAAACGAAGCGAGGAATACCTGAATGAATGGATTCAATCAATGACCGAGGGATTGGCGAACGAAGCCAGTTGACTGTTCATCGCAGACGGCTGAACAGTCCAGTGACGATCGGCTCTGGCACGATTTCCCGACAAAAACGGATGACAACATGTTGCGATTCTTCCTGCCTATCGTAAATGCGTTGAAGCGAAATGGGCGAAGAAGGTTCTTGGAGCTTGAATCTGAAGAGACGTTTCTTCCGGAAGCAGAACATTCGTACAAGGCTTTGTCCTGAATCTTTCGTGACAGGCATCACCACTCGCCGAAAGAGCTCACGGGCATAAACCCTTTGTAATTCAATTGATCCGGTAAATTTACGCCACACAACAGATCGGTGTCGTTGCTGGAGCGACAACACCGATGTAAGCGTTCCCGTGAACTTTGATTCGGCATTGGTGCAGAGGGGGCACCTGACTGGAATTTCATTGAACTCAGGTCTTTGTGGCCATCTGTTCCAGATGGTTCTTCCCGGAATTTCGTGGGTGAAGGTGTTTGAGTCTGGCGGGATCGGGGGAGATTTTGGAAGCTGTGGGCATGAACACTCTCTCTGAGCATTACGGGTTGCTGCTGGGGCTGGACCGGTCCTGGCGGGGGGCGATGTGAACCTGTCGCTGGAAGACAAGCGGGTCGAGATTCAGATCGAGCATGTGCTGGGAGCACCATCCTGTTATCCGGAATGTTCTACGGTGCGGCCGCTGAAGGATCATGCCCCCCAGTGCTCCTGGCGGCATCTGGACACGATGCAGTTCGAGACCATTCTCACAGCACGCATTCCACGGACCGGGTGTCCCGACTGCGGGGTGAAGACCATTGAAGTTCCCTGGGCCGAGCCGCACGGCCGGTTCACACTCATGTTCGAAGCCCCTTCGCCATTCGCCTCTTGCAGGCGGCCAGCAGCATCGAGAAGGCCCGACTCCATCTGAAGCTGAACTGGATGAACGTGCAGCGGATCATGGACATGTGGCAGGCGTACCAGAACAGCGTGGATTCGCATGTTCCTGATGCGGAAGTCGTGCATGACCGGTTCCACATTTCCAAGCACCTCAACGAAGCGGTTGACCAGATTCGCCGGACCGAACACAAGACCTTGATGAACGAGGGGAATGAGACGTTGAAGGGCACCCGGCATCCCCTTGGCGGTGCATACCGCCAGTGCCAACCAGAGCGAGGTCAATTTGATCGAACCTGTGATTGAGAAACTGCCCTTTGAAAATGTTGTACCCGAACATCTGATTTATGATCGGGCAGCGGATAGTGATCCTTTGCAGGAGCGTCTTGCGGAACAGTGGGGAATCGAACTGGTCTGCCCGCACCGCAAGAGCCGGAAGAAGCCGCCGACGCAGGATGGCCGAGCCTGCCGAAGGTGCAAGCGACGAGATAAGGTCGAACGGACTCAGAGCTGGTTTCAGAATTTCCGGCGGACGCTGGTCCGTTACGAAACCACCCTGCAAAGATATACGGGATGGATCTTTCTGGCTTGCGTTTTACTTACATTAAAGCGGTTTTGAAAGGCGCTCTAGCAGACTATTGAATGAATCCGCCCCTCCCGCCCCGGTCAACCCATTCGGCATCCAGTGTTGTTGGCCGAAGGTCGTATTCCAGCTTCAGAGTCGTGGCGATCTCTCTGATGTGCTGAAATGCACCATAGGAATCAGGGCGAACGATTACCGCAAGGTAGTGTTCATTGGGACGGAATCTTGAGAGTTTCTGGATGATCCGCTGCTTTGTTTCGTCGGTCTGATCCAGGGGAATTCCGGCAGCCGGATTTGGTGTCGTTACAGTTCCTCTGGTCTCATCAGATAAAAGCAGAAAGTCGTCTGTATTCAATCCCTCACGTATTCCCTGCAAAGAATATCGATGCCAAATGTAAAAACGATTAAACTGCAAAATGATAATGACCTGGTCTTTCAGCCCTGCTGTCCGGACCACCGGCATGCGGAGCATCTTGCGTCGAGCGTCCCGATGGCGGGCAAGTGCCTTCTTGAAATCCTCCGATTGAAGTTGAATGGCCTCCAGCTTTGACTGAAGTTCGCCTATCTGTTTCGAAATCTCTTTGTCTTGTTGTACAGTCAGATGAATCTTCTTCTGAATGACCGAGATGCTTGTTTTGAGGTATGCATGGCGGGCCATTTCCTCCTGATAGTCACCAAGCGTTTTCTCCAGGTTGTCAGGAGTCAATGCTGCGATTGTTTCCGCTTGTTTTTCCAGGCTGGACTGCAATCGAGACTTCAATCCTGCAAGTGTCTCCAACTGATGCTGCAGGGCGATCTCTTCCGCGTGTTGAACCTGACTTTGCCTGGCCTCAGGTCTGCCGCTGACCAACAGCAACAGGACAACCAGCAACGCAATAAAAATAATCCCACCGAAGGTGTTGCAAATCGTGTCCAGCAGAAGATCGAGGCTGTCGGCAGGAGTATGTTTCCGTCGCTTCATTCACCTGCTCCTCGCTCGGGGTGGAGCAATTTCTGTTTTGAATCCGCAATGTCATATCCATAGGACACGCCGGTTTTGTTGAAGGATTCCGAGAGTGCCTGGAATGCATCCACACCGTCCGGCCTGACGAAAAGAAAATAATAAGCATTCGAATGAGCGGAGTTTGAACGACTCCATGCCAGAAATGCGTCTGTTGCGAGTTCTGACTGAAAAAGTCCCCTTCGTGTTGGTTCGAATGTCAGTGGCTTTTCAGTGCGACCGATGGGAGCTACCTGGATTTTTGAAGCGGACACGTCAACAATCCATCCTTCCCGTCGATCACCATGAGAGAGTGAGAACAGAGGACGGCTATCCTGGGTTTCGGCTTGAATTGCATGCGTGATACTGGCCTGATCCCGCTCTGCGGCTTCAATCTGTTCTCGGAGCCGTTTCCACTTCTGGCGCTGGACATCGCGCTCCGGTTCCTGGCGTTCGTGCTGGTTCAATTCTGCCTGCAGTCGCTCCAGTTCAAGGCCCAAGAGATGATTGGCTGTCTGGAGGTGCCCGACCTGTTCATTTCGTTCCGATGGAGTCATCTGAGAGGCGGACTGAATCAACTCGGTTGTTGCCGCGATCCGTCGCTCGAGAACCTCAATCTCGTCTTGAAACTGACTGATCTGTTCCTGAAGCTTTTGAACGGGATTCTCGGCGAATGCCGCGGAGACCTCAGGACGTTCGATCAATTCCAAGCAGAGCAACAGGACGATCATGATCATGATTCCGCTGGTGGACATCCGCGATACGCCGCATACGTGACCGGAGAGACGTCGTACAGCTTGGCCTGCTCAATCAGCCGGATCGTCGGGCCGTCTTCCTGTTCGGTCCACGTCACTTTCTCAGCCACGAAGCCGATGGAACTTCCGGAGACGTCCCGTCGGTCGAGACTGACCCGCATGTCCCGGCCTGTGGTCGTGTCTGGCAGGTTGCAGCGGTAGAACAGCCCGCGTGAATCGACCGACAGGGCCAGCCGATGGTCAGGAACAGCGTCAGCACAGCCCGCATCAACACGTCCGGGGGAATCGATTTGCAGACCCACGGACACCGGGCCGGATCGAACTTGGCGTAACGACAGGCAAAGTAGATCGACGCCAAGGTATCGGGCGGGATGATGCGACGATGTTTCGTCGCCGCTTGTGCAGGCAAGCCCACGGCGTTGATGCGTGAACTGGTGAAAGCGGCTCCGGTAGGTGGAACGGTGCTGGATCCGTTTGCCGGTTCGGCCACCACGCTGGTGGCTGCCGGTCTGGAAGGGCGAAACGCCATCGGGTTCGAACTTTCACCGGAGTATTGGGAGATCAGCCGGAAACGGATTGAATCCACGCTGCCGGCTGCCGTACAGTCACGCTCCCACGGCAGCGCAGGCAAGCCGGCTTGCTGATCTGCGGGGGGAAACGAGACGGACACTGTGGCCATTCGCGATGGAGACGGTTCGACGTTCCCCCAGGCGGGCCATTCCCGCCCGTGGGAGGTTTTCTTGCTTGACACCCTCGTCACTCTCGACGATGCTGGATCTGGTACCGCATCGCCAGTTTCAGCAATGCTGGCCAGCATCGACATTGCTGGCGATGAAAGCAGCTGACCCGGCCCCCTCGACGGAACCGACGATGGTCGATCGACTGGTGACCCCCGACAACCGTTATCCCGGATCGAAATCCCTCTCCGGTCTGGCGGAATGGATCGTCGACCAACTTCCGCCCCACGTTTACTACGCGGAACCGTTCGCCGGGAAAGGGGGCGTTTTTCGCTGCAAGCCGCCGGCATTGCGGACATGGCTGATTGACCGGGATTCCGCCATTGTCGACTGGTGGAACCGCTTGAATCCTCCTGGAACTCTCGTCAGCCATGGCGATGGGATCCGGTTTTGTGAACTGGCCGCGGAGTATGGCCCGGATGATCTGCTGCTGTACTGCGATCCCCCCTATCTGCCGGAAACACGGGTCAAAAAGAAGATCTACCGGCATGAAATGAGCCTGGTCGATCACGTCCGGCTGCTGCAGGCGTTGAAGCAGTGCCGGTGTGCTGTTGCGATCTCCGGCTATGCCTCCAATCTCTATGACGATGCCCTCTGCGACTGGCGGCGGGAAACCCGCTGGGTCATTACCCGGGGCGGAACACTCCGTGAGGAATGTCTCTGGCTCAACCGGCTGCCGTCATCGCCGGGGGTGGCGATGGAATACTCCGCGCTCGCAGGAAATTTCCGGGAGCGGGAACGGATCAACCGCAAAGCGGAACGCTGGGCCGCAAAGATCCGAGCCATGCCGCCCGCCGAACGGCAGGCGGTCATGTTGCGGCTGATTGATGCTCTTAGCGACCGGAGTGCGAAGTCAGTTTGAGGCCGAGGACACTGGCCAGCTTGTCGGCGGTCTCCAGCCTCAATGACCGCTCTCCCCGCATGAAATAGTCAATCATTTGCGGGCGAATCCCCGCCTGCTGTGCCAAGCTGTAATGAGTCTGGCCAGATTGCTGAATGGCTTTCTTCAGTGTGTCGGAAAGAGAATTCATGACTTCGACTCCAGCAGGTCGCGGGCGTCGTCATTTTTTCCGTCCAGAATCGCCGTCAAGGCCGCTTCCAATTTGCGGACTTTCGCTGCAAGATATTTCATCTGGACTTCCTCCCGTTCCGCGTCTGCGATTGCACGAATCCGCTGTGTGTACTCCCGCTGTTCAGGAGTCTGCACGATATGCACGCGCCGCTGTCCCGCTTCCCGGGCCAATCGGGCCTGTTCTTTCTGTTCTTCAGTCAGCTCGAAACGATCCATGGTTCACCCTCCAATTTCATAAGCTGTGATGGGATGAATATAGACTTCGTCAATGATTTCGTAGACGCAGAACAGGCGGCGGCCATCCACAATCCCAATGCATGCCGGAAGTCCAGAACTGCCGCTCACCCCTTCCCAGACCGGGGCATCCAGAACGGCTTCGAAATCATCTTGAGTCACATCATGTTCGGCGAGGTGCTGAATGTTTTCGTCAGTCCAGATGTAGATTCGCCAAACCATTCATTTGCTCCCGTTGCGATGTGTAGATTCTATCTCAATTGAGCGAATATCTCAACTGAGATATGGTGCAAATTTCCGAAATCGGATAATTCTCACAGTCGCAGCGCACCGTTCCCGGCCCGGTTGAAAACGGGACGGTTCGTTCAGACGCATCGCTCCCGGCGTTGAATTGGCCCCCCGTGCAGACGGTTTGGAGGCCGCAACAGGTTCCGGTTTCCATTTGGGGCGATGCACGATGGATGAATTTCTTGACGTTTCGATTGATCTGGATTTCGGCAAGTTCGAGTTCCGCGACCTGCTGACCGGCCGCAAAAAGATTGTGGACGAACTCCAGCGGCTGGGGCCGGGCGGGAAAGGCGTCACCGCCGAACACGAACAGCGGTACGATGCGTTGCTGGAACGTGCTGAAAAGCTCGAACTGCACATCAACCACGTCGAAAAGGGTGAGAAGCGTTCCCAGCGCGTGGCCGCACTGGCTACTGGCTCGCGCACCGCTCCGGCCCCGTCCGGCGCACCGGCGGGCATTCCGTTTCGCGGTGATGAGCCGGAAGAACGGGATCTGTTGGCCAATGTGGACGGTGGGAGGGTGAAATACAGCCTGCTGCGGGCTGTTGATCTGGTTTCCCGCAACAAGCCGTTGGACGGACTTGAAGGAGAAGTCTCGGCGGAAATCGAAAAGCGATCAGGGAAAGCAGCCACCGGGTTCTACATCCCCTGGGATCTGCCGGTGTATGGACACGAACAGCGGGCAGCGTTCAACACGACCGGCGGGGCGGGGATGATCCCGACGATTCAGGGTCGATCCATCGTCGACATACTGCGGAACAAGATGCTGATGTCCCGGCTGGGGGCCACCGTCATGACGGACATGGTCGGCATCTTCGACCTGCCGAAAAAGACCGGGACCGGCGCGGCGTACTGGGTGACTGAATCGGGAGAGCCGACCGAATCGAATCCGGTCATCGGCCAGATTCCGTTTTCACCGACCACAGTCGGGACCTACTCCGACGTCACGCGGCGATTGGTGAAACAATCCAGCTTCTCGGCGGAACAAGTGGTTCGCGATGATCTATTGTCTGTGCTGATTCTGGAAATGGACCGGGTTGGATTCAACGGATCGGGAACCCGACTTCAGCTCCAGTGAAAGAACCTTTGACGTATCCAAAGAGAGGGCGGACAGTTGAAAAGTCCGCCTCCGTAATACAGCGGAGCTTTCGCCTTGACGCATCGGCAAATCTTGTTGCATTAAGGTCGTCTGTCGACAGTCGACTTTTGTTCGTGGTCGAAAAGTAAACACACGTATCTCCTTCGATCGCCCTGTTTGTGAGGCGCCTTACATTGAAATTTCTGGAAAAACCACTGGAGCGTCAAAGTCTGACTTCCTTGATCGAGGAGCGGTTGGGGCGTGCAATTGTGACCGGGGAGCTCTCTGCGGGAGAAAAGTTGACTGAGCCGGAGTTGGCTGTGCGTCTTGGGGTCAGCCGTGCCCCCATCCGTGAAGCGTTGATTGGACTGGAGTTTGCCGGTCTCGTTCAAACAGACGAACGGGGACGTTCCGTTGTTCCTGTGATGACTCATGATGATATTCACGAGTTGTATCAACTGCGTCGCGCATTGGAGCCCCTCGCGGCCCAGGCTGCCGCCGAACGAATGACACCGGAGATCCGGGCTCGGCTTCGGGACAATGTTCAACGAACGTTGAATGCGCAATCAAACGCTGAACTGGCGGCGCTCGACACGGAGTTTCATGACCTGATTTTCGAGGCGAGCGGGATGCCCCGTCTCAGGCAACTCTGGCAGTGCATTCGTTATCAGATCGAATTATGGCTGAATCAAATGCTGCCGCAGTTTGTGGTTCACTGTGAAGAATCGCAAATTAATGCGCGGACGGCCAGAGCCCATTCGGAGATCATTGAAATTCTGATTCAAGGTGATGGCGAGGCTGCTGCTGAACGGACAAAGAAACATTTGAAGTCCTGGCTTCCTCTGGTTTCAAGCGTGGAGCAGCCGAAGGAGTGAACTCAAAGAGACCTTCTGGTCTCAGACCGGTGATGGTGTTGGGCGAGTACTTCAACCGTAAATTCGAAGAGACGTTATGAAGGGAATTTATTCACGCCGGGAACTGTTACGTCGCTGTGGAACGGGAATTCCGCTTCTCGGATTCGCTCATCTCTGCCAGCAGCAGTTGGCCGATGCCTCTTCCGGCCCGTTGTCTGTTCGGGCAACTCATTTTCCGGCACGAGCCAAACGGGTCATTTTTCTGTTTATGTCTGGAGGGCCATCGCATGTTGACCTCTTTGATCACAAGCCAGCTTTAGAAAAACAGAACGGTCAGCCGCTTCCCTTTGAAAAGCCGAAACTGGAACGGACAAAGACCGGCAATTTACTGGCATCTCCCTGGAAATTCGGACGACACGGAGAAAGCGGAGTCGAAATCAGTGAGTTGCTTCCGCATCTTTCGCGACAGGCGGACGAATTGTGCGTGATTCGGTCGATGGTGGCGGACAACATCAATCACAACGGCGCCTGCCTGCAGATGAACACGGGAGAGCAGGCGTTTTCCCGTCCCAGTATGGGAGCCTGGTTACAGTATGGACTCGGGTCTGAAAATCAGAATCTTCCCGGCTTCGTCGTCATCAGCCCTGCTCAACCGGCGCAAGGGGCTCCCCTTTGGAGCAGTTCCTTTCTGCCGGCCTCTCATCAGGGAACTCTGGTTCAGGATTTGAAACGTCCGATTGCAAACCTCGGCAATGAGCGTTTTTCGTTGCCTGAACAAAGAATGGAACTCGATCTTCTGAAATCCGTCAATCAGTTTCATGCCGCCCATCGTCCTGAAGATAGTCGACTGGAATCACGAATCGAGTCCTTTGAACTGGCCTTCCGAATGCAGACGGAAGCCCCAGAGGCATTTGGGATCGAACAAGAATCGGCCGCGACTCAATCGCTGTATGGGGTGGACAACCCGGTGACGGAAATCTTCGGACGGCAATGCCTGATGGCGCGGCGTCTTGTCGAACGGGGAGTGCGGATGGTGCAGGTTTATCACACCGCCACCAGCAAACGATCCAGCTGTCAGCTCTGGGACCAGCATGGGGGACTCAAAGAAGAACTCCCCAATAACTGCCTGGCCACGGACCAGCCGGTTGCCGCGTTACTCACCGATTTGAAACAGCGCGGTCTGCTGGAGGAAACACTCGTCATCTGGGGAGGTGAGTTTGGCCGCACACCTACTGCAGAAGGGACCAACGGCCGTGAACACCACCCCTTCGGGTTCACAATGTGGATGGCCGGTGGCGGAGTGAGAGCAGGCTACACGCATGGCCAGACCGATGAGTTCGGCTGGCATGCCCGCGACAATATTGTGCATGTCCATGATCTTCATGCCACGATCCTGCATCTGATGGGCCTGGATCACGAACGTCTGACCTATCGCTATGCCGGTCGGGATTATCGTCTGACCGATGTTCATGGTCACGTCGTCAAGGAGATCCTGACATGAAACAGAACCGACCGATTTTACTGGCGGTCTGCCTGCTTTTATGGTTCGTCTCCGCGTCTCACGGGGACGACGCTGCAAAGATCGAATTCTTCGAACAGAAGATTCGGCCGGTGCTGGTGGAGAAATGCTATTCCTGTCATTCCGGTTCGCCAGACGAAGTGGAAGGAAAACTCTGGCTCGATTCCAAGGCGGGCTGGGTCCGTGGAGGACAGTCTGGACCAAAAATTGTTCCAGGGAAACCAGAAGCCAGTCTGTTGCTGGGAGTCATTCAGGGAATCGTGAAAGATCTGGCAATGCCGCCGGACGAAAAACTCCCTACTTCGGTCATTGCCGATTTCGAAACATGGATCCGTCAGGGAGCCATCGATCCACGAATTGCCGACGCAACGTCCGGTCCGCCGCAGACACAGCAATTGACTGAACAGGAACATTGGGTCTATTCGAAACCGGTCAAGTCAGAACTTCCAGACGTGGCGAATAAAGCCTGGGAGAAACAGCCCATTGACCGGTTCATTCTCTCGCGACTGGAAGATGCGGGACTCTCCCCTGCAATGGAAGCGACGCCGGAACAACTGGTCCGACGCCTTTATTTTGACCTGACAGGACTCCCGCCGACTCCATTGGAAGCCAACTCTTTCGTTCAGGCGGCCCACGAAAACCGCCAGCAGGCCTTCGGTTCCGTAGAGCCGTGAAGCATTGCGGATGGATTTCGAATAGGCTTCAGACCGCGGAAATCATCAGGCGGGATTGAGCAGGCTCTGACTGCGAAACGCCTCGAATCAGGCCAAAGTGGGTACACATTTCTGAGGTGTACCCAGATTCTGTTGTCCCCGGTGAGAACAATCGGAGTCCGATTACAGCGATCTCATCACCTGTAACCGAATCAGAAAATCTCTCCAGCATCCTCTTCCAAACTCGCCTGGAAGAGAATCTCTTCTGGCAACATAGCGGGGTAAAACGAATGTGTAATCCGTTTCCATATTACACATTCTGACAATACCTCAATGAGCTTCATTTTTCACCCCCTCCTGGCTCTGATTGCTTCCGCCACTGATTGCCAGCTGGCTCAGTACATCCAATTCCTGAAAGAAGAGAACAAGATTCTCCGGGCACGACTGCCTCAGCAGGTTCACACCCGTCGAGATGAACGGGATCGGTTGATCAAGTTTGGAAAGGTTCTCGGTCGAGCGATTGAGGAACTGATCACGATCGTGTCTCCAGCGACCTTCTACAGATGGCTGAAAGAAGAGGGAGTTCCCAAGCGGAAAATGAACCCCAAGGGAGGTCAGAGGAAACCACGAGAGATTCGGGAGTTGGTCTTGCAGATTTCTGCGGTCACAAATTTTGGGCTGACCCGTATTGTTGGGGAACTCCGAAAAATGGGCATTAAAAAGATCAGCCGACAGACCGTTCGAAACATTCTGAAGGAAGAAGGAATTCGACCGGTTCCTGATCGAACAACGGATACCTGGCAGAACTTTGTGGATCGTCATGCGAAAACATTGTGGGCCACGGATTTCTTCTCAGTGAAAACAGTCACTCCCCGAGGGCTGAAAGAGATGTATGTCATGGTCTGGTTGTGCATGACCACCCGGGAAGCGATCGTTTCGGAATCGACGGAACATCCGAATTCTGCCTGGGTGGTGAAACAGACGGAAGCCTTCCTGGATCAGACGCTGAATCGGGATGACAAACCCTCGATTGTCATGCACGACCGGGATGCGAAGTTCACCAAGGACTTCGTGGAAAAGCTGGAAGAACGCGGTGTTCGACACAACGCTTTACCCAAAGCATCCCCGAATTTGAATGGCAGGTGCGAGAGATTTGTGGGGACCATCCGCTGGGAATGTCTGGACAAATTCATCATCTTCGGCAAGCGGCATCTCGATTACCTGTGCACGGAGTTCACTGAGTATTACAACAGGCATCGTAGCCACATGGAACGGGATCATCTTCCTCCAATCCGCGAAGAACCGGAGGAAGTCGCGTCACTGAGTCCGGATCAGATCGAGGTGAAATCCTTCGTCGGTGGTTTGGTGAAAAGTTTCGAACGAAAAGTCGCCTGAATTGCTCGGCGAGATAAGGAAGGAGGCTCGTCATGCGAGAGTCTAACGTCGATCGAAACGCCGAAATTCAGCAACTCACAATCGCCCTGGAAGAAATCATCGATCCACAAATGGTTGTCCCTTGGCTGACGGCTCCGAACGATTCCTTTGAGGGACTCAAACCACTAGAAGTGATCGAACAGGGGGAAATCGACCGGATCTGGCAGATGATTTACGAACTTCGCAGTGGCTCCCCATTTTGAGCGATCAGGTTTTTCTGAACTGTCAGAGGATTCCGAAGCGAATATGGGTTTGTCTCCCAAAGGAATGACGCCACCGATGACAATCAATTTCCTGTCCGTGTCATGATTTGCGTCATCTGTAATATCCTTCCGTAACAACGACTTGCGGAAACATGACGCAAGTGACGCGAAAATTCATGCAGTTCAATACGGCATTATGAATTCCGCTTACGATCTCGAAATCAAATCTGTTCTGGTGCCAAAGTCACGGAGAGTGATCTGACACGACTTCCAAAAACTGTCCGGAGCTGGTTCAACTGGCGGACCAACCAAGCCAGATATTCTGGCCACTTCGATCGATCGTGCAGATCAATTCCCGACAGAGAAGTTGAGATACGGCAGACTCGTTTGTTCTCTGGATTGTACCAAGACAAGGGAGAACCAAACTGTTGTTCGATGATTCCTCGATCGGCAATCAATTGGGAGTAGTAGTCTTTGGCATTGTCATCATTCAGTTCGAGTTCCGCTCGAACTTCGTTGCTCTCATAGTTTCCAGACTGCGTGTCAAATAGTGAACAAATCGCCAGAAGCTTGAATCCTGTCCGGCCGATTGCAATATTCATCCAGTGCTGGGGTAGCGGCTTCGTGAGTTTAAAGCTCGCACCATGTTCTTCGACGTACTGGTGTAATGCTGCCCAAAATTCAAGTTGGAGCTGCTTGGCTGGAGAAATGTCAACCAGATTCGCTTCTTTCCGTTGCTGGGTGACACGTCGTGTCCAGTCATTGGGAGAACTGACGACATTGAACTTGGGAGCGACTGGTGAATTCCCGATCCGCCACAATTCCACCTCCAAACCAAAGAAATTGATACCGTCACTGGTCGCTTCATTGAGCCAATCCAATGCGGCACGGTGTTCATCGGTGAACCGCTCGGCAATCCAGACAATTGTGACCGCCTGCAATCCAGCAGCGTAAGTGATGAGCTGTCCAAGATGAGAGTGATCAGTCCTCTCCAGCTGATTTTCAATCAAAACCCAGTTGTCGTTTGCAGTGTCCTTGCAAAGGATGTCTGCTCGAAATGGACCGACATTCTTCTCTTGAGCTTCGACTTCAAGTTCAAGATGGATCGTGTCGCCCAAAAGAGAGATATTCTCTTCGCTGGCCAGCCAGGGAGTAAAATCCCCTGATTCACTTAGCCAGGCTGTACGGAGGTCAACGCGTTCAAGACGTCCCAATGATGGTTGACTCATTTCTTCACTTCAATTGGAATTTTAAATGTGACCTAATACTTGTGTGTTCTAATCTACCGGGGCGTGTATCAATGCACTGCTAGGATATCATCGCTTCAGGATCACCCTCCAAGCAGTGTGCGTACTTTGGGTGGATGTTCCCATGGCAACTGCGGAAATGGGGAAATACCTTCGGTGCACGTTGATTGAACCAAACGTTTCTTATTTCACAATCTCCATCAGCTTCCCGTAACTGTCCACGACATCGTACGTTACTTGGTCCGAAGTGATCTTTCGGAAGAACTTTCTAGCGCACTCAATTTTCGATTCTTCGACCTTCCGAAGATCCATTGATGACATCGAACCCTTCGTCTCGGCGATGAAGTAGACGTGCTTGACCTTGCCTTCCTCAAAAGCAATGGCCCAGTCCGGGTTATAGTTGCCCACGGGAGTCGGGATGAAAAAGCTCCTGGGGAGTTTGGCGTAGACGACCACCTCCACGCTGCTGTCCAATTCGCGGACGAAATCCCGCTCGTTTTTTGAGTCGGTAAAGACGTACTCGTAGACGTGGCGATTGACCGGAATGGCCTTGCTGAAGTCCTCTTTGGGTTTCTCGCGAGTGAAGATGTCGCTGTCGTAGCGATCCTCCACCATGTTGTAAGTCAGATGCTCGACAATGACGGTTGCCTTCTGCTCGTTAATGAGTCGGGCAGCCTTGGACAGGAAGTCCTCGGGATTGACTTTGTACTGGCTGAACGTCGGAGCACTCATGCCCTGCAGAATGGATGCGATCGTCCGACGCGTGAGCTGGGTTTCTTCAGCCAACTGGCCAATCAGATCATATTCCACTGTGGAATGAATCGACGCCTTGTGAGTGTCAGTGGAAGTTTCCCGAAGCTGAAAAGCATCTCCAGCCTTCAGTTCTTCGTAGCTGGAGGAATCCTTCTGTTCACCACGATGAATGGTGTACTGCATCGGGGAGACGATCAGTTCTCTGTCCAGCGTGCGAACGCACTTGGCGACAAGTTCAGGCGTATCGAAATGAACCGTGTAGGCAGCCTTCCGGTTGATGCGGTTCCAGAGCTCCTGGAATTCCTTCTTCTGGAAGTTCGAACTCAGCGGATTCGATTTGCCCTTTCGGTCATCTTCGATTCCCGGCATCTGAGCGTCGCTGAAGACGCTGTCGATCAGTTGAAAGACTTGCTCGGCGTGCGGAAGAAGCTCCTCCGGAAGTGGGGCAAGCTGCTCCGCTTTCTTGGCGTCGTGATAGGCTTGCGTGATTCGGTCACTGTCGTCTGTGTAGTCGTTTTTGACGAGATAGCGGTAGATCTGCTTGGCAAGTTGCGACGTTACCGGAACGTCGCCAGCAGGAGTTTTGAGCACTTTGCCGGTGAAATACTCTTCGTCTGCGACGCGCGGCCGTGCCGAAAGCGACTCGCTGATATCCTTTTGCAACGCCGAAACAAAGTCTTTGTAGCTTTCGCTGGCAACGACCGTCAGGACGTTCGTTTGGTGCACCGTGGCTGGATCATCCATCCGTTCCCCGCGCTGGTTCACCGAAAGCCGCATCCCACGGCCTACTTCTTGCCGCCGGGAAATCGTGTTGTCGCTGTGCTTCAGCGTACAGATGACGAACACATTCGGGTTGTCCCAACCTTCCCGCAAAGCCGAGTGCGAGAAAATAAAACGAACTGGCTCGTCAAACGACAACAGGCGTTCTTTGTCTTTCAGAATCAGATCGTAAGCATCGACATCGTCCGCTTCTCCCTTGGTTTCTCCGGTCTTTTTGAATGCCGGATCGACCAGGCGATTGGATTTCTTATCAATCGAAAAATAGCCGTTGTGCGTCTGACTCGCTCGTATTCCTTTCAAATAGCGGTCGTAGTCCTCACCGAAGAGCGTCAGCATCTTCTCCATTTGAGCCTGATACTCTTCTTCGAAAATCTGGGCGTACTCCCCCGGTCGCTCTCCGCTTTCATCGTACTGCCTGTACTTGGCCACTTCGTCAATGAAGAACAGGGTCAGGACTTTGATCCCTTGTCCGAAGAGCACTTGTTCTTTTTCAAAGTGAGCGCGAATTGCTTCCCGGATCTGAATGCGCCGGAGTGCCATTTCGTTGATATCGCCGGTCGCTTCACCCGCCTGAAGTTCCTCCCCGTTTGCAAAGCTGATCGTGTCTTTGATGGCGTCGATATCGGAGACGACAAAGCCGCGATACTGTTCCAGCCCTCCCGAGAGTTCGAACAGGTTGTCATTCTTCCCGAGGTTTCGATGAACCCGTTTGATGCTGCTGCCTTGCTTGATCTCCAGTTCCACTTTGGCAATTGGCGGTTTGCTGGTCGAAACCTGGATGCCCCCCACATACAGGTATGCATTCGTGCCGGTCAGGCCCTTCACGGAGATCCCCCGCACCGCAATCTTCTTCACGAGCTTCTGGTTGTATGCGTCCAGTGCATCCAGGCGATGAATCTTGTTGTTTTCGGTCTTATGAGTCGCGGAATATCGCAGGATCATGAGCGGGTTGAATTTCGCGAGGGACTCAACCGTCTTCTTGCCTTCCATTTTCTGGGGCTCGTCCAGAATCAGGATCGGCCGATTGGCCTGAAGGACATCGATCGGCTTGCGTGACTGAAAATCATCCAGCTCCTCGTAGATCCGGCGATTGTCTTTCCCGGTTGCATTAAACGCCTGGACGTTGATGATCATGACATTGATCCCCGCGTCCGACGAGAAACTTTCGATCTCGTGCAAGCTCTTCGAGTTGTAGATGAAGACCCGGGCCCGTTTCCCGTACTCTTCGAGGAAGTGCTCGGCAGTAATCTCGAATGATTTCTTTACCCCTTCCCGGATGGCAATGCTGGGGACGACAACGATGAACTTGCTCCAGCCATAGCGCTGATGCAGTTCAAACATCGTCTTGATGTAGCAATAGGTCTTCCCGGTCCCTGTCTCCATCTCAATGTCCAGATTGATTGGACAGACCTTCGAGCTGGCCAGGGCGGAAGACAAGGGCAGGTTCTGCCGCCGTTGGACCGCCTGAATATTCTCGAGAACCCGCTGCATCGGGATCGCAAGATCCGTGTTCTTGAAGCCCGAATTTTCTTCGTGTTGCTGATAGTCGAAGGTACCCGCTTTCGCGCGACCCGGATCAATGCGGTACTGGATTCCGGAGGACTTCGGTTGCCCGGCAAAACAGTCGACCACCGACTCAACAGCGGCAGTCTGGTACGGTTGCTTCTTAAACTGGAGCTTCATGCTTCACCTGCTTCGGGCGGTTTGCCTTTTTTCTTCGAGATGCGTTTTACTTCCCTTTCAAAATCGCTCTCAAACTGGCGATCCTGCTGCACTCGGAAGATGGAATACTGTTCTTCAGCCAGCCGTTTGGCCACTTCTGCGGAAACTGACCCTGCATTGGATAATACGTCGTATTCATTGAACTGCAGGAATGCATCGAGCTTGAAGGTCCAATCGACCATCTTCATGGGAATCTGGCGGATTGCCTGGTTCTCGGCGTAATCGAGATACATCGAAACAATCCGTTCCAGCTCCTTGATCTCCTCTTCGATCAAATAGTTCTTGGCGATTGAAACGTCCGATTTCAGAATTTTCCCTTCTGGAGCATTCTTCCAGTTTGTCAGTCCCATCGACGGCTTGGAGGAATCCGCTCGTTCCTTGATGATCTCCGCAGCCGTTTTCCCGGTAACGGCCCAATGCAGCTTGTTCTGCACAGTCTTGAAGAACGTTTGCGTGATCTCAGCGGATTTGTCGTAGTCAAGACTGCATTGCTCGTAGATGTCCGTGATCTTGAGATAGAACCGACGTTCGCTGGCGCGGATCTCGCGGATGCGCTCCAGCAACTCATCGAAGTAGTCCTTGCCGAACCGCTTGTTGAGCTTCAGCCGTTCATCATCGAGCACAAAGCCCTTGATCACGAACTCCCGCAGCGTCTGTGTGGCCCAGATGCGAAACTGGGTGGCCTGAGAGCTGTTGACCCGGTAACCGACAGAGATGATGGCGTCGAGGTTGTAGAACTCAATCTCCCGGCGAACTTCACGGTCTCCCTCGGTTTGAACTCTCCAAATTTTTCGGAGAGTTCGATCGGCTGACAGTTCTCCCGAGTTGTAAACCTCTTTCAGGTGGTAACTTACCGTTCGTGTGTCGACGCCGAAAAGTTCTGCGATCCGCTTCTGGTTGAGCCAGAACGTTTCGGATTCATACAGCACTTCGATCCGGACGGTCCCTTCCGGCGTCTGGTAGAAAATCAAATCCCCTTCGGCGGGTTGTTCAGGTGATCCGCTCATATGGCCTTCACTTCCGTGCCGGGGGAGAGGAGCTTGAAGATTTGCTCGACGTTGATCTTCACAGCGTCGCTGCTGAATCCCGCGTCGCGAAAGACGGCGCGAAGCGGTTTGCGGGCAGCGAGCTTCTTAACAAGATCTTCCGTGACGTCGCTGTCGAAGCAGGCGGCCAGTGCATTCTCGTCGACGAAGAAGACGGTTTTACCGTCGATCTTCTCGTCAGAAATCGGCAAGCTCAGGTCCACGCCCCAGTCGAGCAGCACCTGAAAGAGCAGGTCTTCCGATGTGCGGTCTTCCTTGATGTTCTCGACGTATGAGAACAAATCTTCCTTCTTGAGTGTGTCCGGCTTGTAGAAGACATCCTTCATGTTGGACGTATCCACTTTGAGAACGCGAAAACCGATGTCGAGTTTCCGGCCCTGGAGACCAGCTTCGTCTCTTACCTTCGTGCCTGCCCGGCGGATGCGTTCCTTGCCAATGTCTGCAATTGTCTTAAACCCCGCTTTAGCTGCTTCGGAGATCTCTCCGCAACTTTCCGGCAACTGCACCATGATGAATCTTCGGGCTTTATGGTCCTCTGCATTGTTCTCCAAGACGGCATGGGCCATGGTGGACGATCCCGAAAAGAAGTCCAACACCAGGTCGTTGTCACTGGCTGTTCCGGCTCGGACAATATCCTTCAACAAACCTGTCGGCTTTGGATTCTCGAACACCGCAAGATTGCCGAATATCTCCGCCATTTCACGAGATCCTTCTGTGTTCAGTGGCGCAAAATCCCAAAGTGACGTCCATGTAATCCCTTCCTTGATTTCGCACAAGAATCGTTTCAACTTCGGCCGTCCAGATCCATCTGCTCCAAAGTAAATCTCATCATTGGCGAGCAAGCGATCAATTGTCACACGGTTAAATCGCCAATTTCCATTTGACGAGGGGAAGTGTTCTTCACCTGTATTAGGATTGACAATCGGAAAATAGAGCGATTCCACGTATCGCCCCCCTTTTACATTTGCCATCAAATCGCCTGCTGCCCAAGGACCTTTTGGATGATTGTCGGGGTTCTTGTATCTCGCGACCTGTTCATCAGAGCGCTGGCGAAGTTCAATCGAAGTGGATGTGTAATGTTTGGCGTAAACAAGGATGTAGTCGTGCTGTGCACCAATCGCCATGTCATTTGGCGGTGTACTGCGTTTTTTCCAAATGATTTGCGTGACGAAGTTCTCCTCGCCGAACACTTCGTCGCACACCTTTCGAAGGTTTCCCACTTCTCCGTCATCGATTGAAATAAAGATCACGCCGTCTTCCCGCAGAAGATTTCTCGCGAGCCGAATGCGTGAATACATCATGGAAAGCCAGTCTGAATGAAAGCGACCATTCGATTCCGAATTTGCGACAAGCTTTGCACCGGACTCACTAATTTGAAGTGACCGTGAGAGATACTCATCAGCACGGCGAGAGAAATCATCGTCATAGACAAAATCCCGCCCGGTGTTATATGGCGGATCGATGTAAATCAGCTTCACCTTATTGAGGTAGGTCTCCTGCAACAGCTTGAGCGCATCGAGATTGTCTCCTTCAATGAAGAGATTCTTGGTTGTGTCGAAATCGACGCTTTCTTCCCGGCAGGGGCGAAGTGTCTTGGCGATCGGGGCATTGGCCGCCAGCAGGGCTTCCCGCTTGCCCGGCCAATTGAGGTGATACCGTTCGCGAGGTCCATCCACGACGTGATCGGACAACTCCTGCCGGAGCTGGTCGAAGTTGATGGCCCGCTTAATGCTGCCATCTGCATCTTTGGCTTCCGTCACACAACTTGGAAACAGCTCGGCCAGTCGGGCGATGTTCTCTTGCGTAAAATCGGGAGTGTGAAGTTTCAGTTTGTCCATGATTCAACCTGTTCCTTATCTTCGATCAGTCCTGACAGACTGTTGATTTCATTTTTGAGCCTGCGAAACTCCCGATTCAGCTCGACCTTGCGGTTGAACTGCTTTTCCTGCTGAAGGCGGGCTTCGAGCTTCCGGCAGGCGGTCTCTTTGCTTCGTATCAAATTGATTCGATCCACCTGGGCCTTGACCGTTTCACCGGGCCAAGCCGGGAAGGGAACCATGCTTCGCATGCACTGTTCATACAGTCCCATGAGGTCGAGCGCAACGGGGATCGGGACACGAGGCTGGTCGAGCTGTTGCCATTCCGTCTCAAAATAGGCTTCCACCACCCATTTCGCAGAATCGGCGTCACTAGGACGCTTGTAGGCGGCTGTGGACTTGATGCGATCCCCGTAGGAAATCTCAAAGAAGATCGGGTAGGGAATTGCCTTGTCGATCGTCCGCAAAACGGATTCGCTTATCTCGCCGCACTTGAGGGAAACGCCAAAAACTTGAATCTCCAGGACACCGGTCTTGGCTGGGAGATTCACCGTTTCCGGCGACAGCTTATACTTCCAGACGATCTGATCGACTTCCGCAACAAAACGCTCCCGGATGCTCCGACTGGGCCGGGCATGCTCATAGATTTTGCTCTTGGGGAGCACTCGATTGAACTCGGCCTGATTCGGCCAAGAATACAATGCCGAACTCATGTGCCCTCCTGAATGACGAGGAAGGAAATCAACTCGAAGTCTTCCAGGCCAGCGATGGTTCCCACGAGGGCGGTGGTTTTTCCTCCCGAGAAAAGACTGTCGATGTCCCGTTCTTCCTTAATGGCAACCATCGAGTGAATCGCTTTGTCGAGCAATTCGGAATAGTGCTGCATTTCCCGGCCGTCGTGTGTCGCAGTATTAAATTGGAGGCAAGCTGCGGGAATTGGTTCGTCCTTCCCCTTACAGGCGGTCCGAGCGAGGTCGAGCAACTTCTTCACCTCCGTATGATTGCTAACCACCTGGCCATCGTTCCCGACATAAACCAAATAGAACGGATGCAGCCGGTTCTGCTGGTTGATGTTGACGCTCTGGTTCCGGTTTCGGAGCGTGAAAATGACGCCAGACAGCAGGCCTCGTTCGACATCAACTGGCACCACAGCGTGCATCCCATTCGGAACGTTGCTCAGGTCGCCGTTTTCCTTGACATAGTTCAAGAGGTCCATGCGAAAGTCGTTGAGCCCCAGATCGGTGATGGAGATCCCTGTTTTGAGATCCTCCATTTCGATCACTTCTTCCTGAAGCTTTCTAAGTTGCTCTTTCCGGTAGGCGATGTCGTTGGATTCCTGATTGAGCGGATTGTCGTCGCCGGTGGCGGTGACGTCGGCGATGATCATCCGGTTTTCCACCCGTTCCTTCAGGTTGATGTATTCATCGAGTGTGATGTCGGGCCAGTAGTTCACCAACTGAATGCTGGCGTTCGGCGAGCCAATGCGGTCGATCCGGCCAAATCTTTGGATGATGCGAACAGGATTCCAGTGAATGTCATAGTTGATCACGGTATCGCAGTCCTGAAGATTCTGACCTTCGGAGATGCAATCGGTTCCAATGAGAAGATCGATTTCTCCCGGCTCGTTGGGAAGGATTTTTGCTTTCTCCTTCGAACGGGGTGAAAAGAGGGTCAGGAGTGACTGGAAATCGTACCCACGTTTGAGTGTCGATTTCGGGGCGTCAGACCCGGTGACGCGGCCAACATGAATGCCGTGAGATTTCAGCAGGCTGCCCGCCAAATGTTCGTAAAGGTAGTTGGCTGTATCCGCAAAGGCGGTGAAGACCAGCACCTTTTTGTTACCAGGGTTAATCGGGGAGGCGAGCTTGCTGTGGATCTGCGTTTTTAAGTGCTGAAGTTTCGCATCATCAGCAGGGGTGATTTTCCGCATTTCGGAAAGGAGTTCCTCAATCAACACCAGGTCTGCATTGAGGTCATGCTCCCAGGAGGGAAGGTCCATATCGGCCAGATTGATCTGGATCTTCCCGCCGATGCTCGCATCGCCCGGTTCAGGAAAATCGTCATCCTCATCCGGATCGGTGTTCTCGAACGCGGTCGAGACATCCGAAAAGCCCGTATCACGGCCGGTTCTCTTGAAGGCCTCGATCTTGGAAAGAGTGTCCGAACAGAGCCGTTCCAGCTTGGAAAGCGTGATCCGAAATGCTTCCACGGAACTTTCGAGACGCTTCAGCAGATTGACTGTCATCAGGGCTTGCAGGCTTCGCTCCCGATCAGCCTGCCGAAGCTTCCCCTTTCCCTCTTTCACGTCTGTATCGTAAATCGCTTCATACTTGGCCAAACGGCTGTGGAGAATGTAGTTCACGGGGGCGTAAACGGAGAGCTTCATCAGCGAAAGATGGTTGAAGATGTCGTTGAAGCCGATCACATCCGTTCGCTGCGTCAGCGGACAGTGAAACGACAGTGGCTTCCGGCGTTCGGGGAACGTGCCAATCTCTTTCGTGTCGTAGAATGTCTGAATATGCTTCCGAGACCGGGCAATTGTGACGCTATCCAGCAACTCGAAGAAGTCGAAATCCAGGGCGTTCAGGATCGCAGAAGCAGTGCGTTCCTCCGGTGGGAGTTTTGACCAGGCATTAAAAGTCGTCTGTGTCTTGCGGAAAATCTCATTGATGTCTTTTTCGGTTCGAAGCCGGGAGTTGAGTTTATCAGACTCCCCTTCGTAGGCGAGCGCCAACTGGTTTCGCAAGTCGCTAAACCGGTTGTTCACCGGAGTTGCTGAAAGCATCAGGACTTTGGTCTTCACTCCTTCACGGATGACCTTGTTCATCAACTTCTGGTAACGGGTTTCTTTTTCCTTGTAGATATCGTTGTTCCGGAAATTGTGAGACTCGTCGATGACGACGAGATCGTAATTGCCCCAGTTCACGCGATTGAGCGGCGTGCCGAACGATTCACCAGTTTCCCGCTGCAAATCTGTGTGACAGAGCACGTCATATCCAAAGCGATCTTTCGCAAAGATATTTGTCTTGAGATTCCGGTTGTACGTGAGCCAGTTGTCGGCCAACTTCTTGGGGCAGAGCACTAGCACCGAGCGGTTCCGAAGTTCGTAATACTTGATGACCGCCAAGGCGGTGAATGTTTTCCCCAGCCCGACGCTATCGGCCAGGATGCAGCCGTTGTAGGTCTCCAGCTTATTGATGATGCCGGTAGCGGCATCTTTCTGGAAATTGAAAAGCTTTTGCCAAACGAGGCTGTCTTGATAACCGGTCAAGTCATTGGGTAGCACATCTTCGGTAATGTCTTCCAGGAATTCGTTGAAGATGTTGTAGAGCATCATGAAATAGATGCGCTCCGGCGAGTTCTCCTGATAGACGGACGCGATGTGTTCGCAGAGGTGCTCAGTGACATCTTCAAGTTTTTCCGGGTCACACCAGATCTGATCAAAGAGCGACAAATACGCTCCGGTGATCGCCGTCTCGTCCATTTTGGTAACGATATTGGAAACGGCATCCCCCCGCTGATACCCCAGGTCCACGGCCGTGAAGCCGTGTAAAGGGAGGTAGACCGCATTCCCCGCTTCTGCCTTGATGCAGGCGAACTGCTGCATTGGGGCCTTACTGCGGTTGGAGCGAAAATGGGCCTTTCGCCGCATCCAGTCAGCACATTCCTTGGCGATGGCCCGTTGCGTCAGCTTGTTCTTGAGTTGAATCTCGAATTCGGTCCCGTAGAAACTTCGTTCACGCTCAGCCTTAGGAATATGGAACTCGCGGCGTTCCTTTTTCAGTTTGTCTGTGACTTCAGCCGGGACAAATGTCGGAGCGGTAAAGATAAACTCCAGAGACTCGATTTGTTCGAGCTCTTTTTTTAATGCTTCAAAGGCATAGATGGAAAAGCACGAAGCGGCGATTTTGAGCCGTGCACCCAGTGCAATCGATCGTTTGAGGTTGTCGCCCAACAAACAGCTGATATTGTCGATGAGTTCCACCGTCAAACCTTTCTCTCTCTCGCGAGGCAACTCTGGAAGGCTTCTATCCCATTTTTCTTTTGCCCCTCATGGACGTCTGTGCCGGGTGCCGGAGACGCTCACGGAGAGTTTCCAACTCTGTTCGCTCAAAAGGGCCGGTAGTTGTTCAAGGGGTGGCGGTATTCCAAAACCTTTCCGCTGTTGCCCCAGCCCCGCGGCGTGTTCGGCGATATTCCCAACAATTCGCAAGCGGCGTTAACGGTGAGGCACTCGCGATGTTGGTTTGGCATTGACTTTCTGACAAGAGGCCACGGCCGCCCGCAGCCGAGCAGGACTGAGTGGAGTTCGGCAGGAGATAGGGAACAGGTCGAAATAGGAATCATTCATGAGTCGCCCGTTTACTGGAAACGGGTACAGTATAGACAGATTCTCATTTCGATCAAGAAACCCTTATGCTGACTGGTTTTAGGCAGCGATAGAGTAGTTGCGGAATACTCCTGATCCACGATAAATTCCGAAGGTCTATCCCGTAACTCAAGCCTGATCTCGAATTCCTAGGCAGCTGGGAAAACGGGAGCATCCCCAAAATCGGTTACCGACATTTGGACCTTTTGCCGCTGTTCTGGGAACCATTTCGGATTGACATTTGGGACAACTGGGAAGATCAGAGGTTGATTTTGGTCTCGCGGTTTGAACCTCTCGAAACATCCGCAACAGTTCCGGACCATCAATCAATCGGACAGAAGCTTTTCGGGCGAAGTCCTGGGCTTCCTGGGTGAATCGTCCTGACGTGACAACAATCCCTGATTGAGCTCCTTCACAGGTGACCACCCCCAACAGTTCTCTCACAACCTGCACACCGACTTTCCATTGCTTCCAGTGCTTGCATTGTACGAGAGTCAACTGCCCGTCTTTGCGAAGTCGCTGGTCAACACCCCCGTCTGGATTGGGACCTCCGGACTGTTCAACTTTGTAACCCTGCCGTCGGAATGCTTCAGAAACCATCCGCTCGAATTCTTGCCACGGGAGATCGAGGATCTTGTCTGTTTCGTTAAGACGATCAAACTTTTTTCGCTCGGAGAATTTGGCTAGTTCTGCCAACAGCCATGCGAAAATGACGAGACCCGCAAACCAGGGAGCAATCATCTTCGAGAGGGAGGGGAGAAGTGAATTTGCGAACTCCATCAATTCCTGACCGGCGAACGATCTCTCAATCGACCACGGGATAAACCATTGCAAGAGGACATAAACCGAAGCAGCGATGACTGGGCCCAGCCAGCTTGGTGCGACTCTCAAGATGTCCCAAAGATCATCAACAATTGAGTCTGATTTCCGTCGCGATCTGCCCATTGCCCTGAACCTTAATGCTCGCTTATGTTGAATACGTTCATTCCGTGATGATTTAACAAAGTCATCAGTGCAATTGTGGAGTTCTCACCCAACGTTTTGCTTTGCCATGATTCTGAAGAGTCTGGCAGGAACCGGGAATTTCAGGTTCCATACAATCGAAATGGGTTTGCTTCCCTCGTGTGAGAGATAATCACATGGTCCCAGATAGGTGTAGGGGGAGGACAACCCGGAAGGGAGCGATTTGGTTTCACGGACAAAGAGCAGGGGAGTGTATCCCTGCTGACGATGATTCAAGTATCGCTGACCGGTGGGGGAATCAACGGAGGTATTGCTTTGTGACTGCCAGTGAAACTGATCTGGTGAGATCAAGTAATCTTCGTACATCGTTGTTGGTGAGTACTCATCTTCAGTTTTCTGCAGCGTGACGAAGAACGCATCAACTTTGGGTTGGGGAATGTGAAGCACACCTTCCCGGTGGTCCGGACGATGATTCAAAGACCAATGCCCCAATCCGACCAGAATTTCATCTCGGGTATATTGTGCATGGATTGTGAGTGGACCTGAACACTGCGGAATCAGACCGGCTTGATTCATTGGGGCGTGTTCCAGTCGGTAAGTGAGAATGGAACGCAGATCATTGAGAGATGCAGGATTTTCTCTCAATTGATTGATCGCATCGGTCAACGACCAGTTTCGACCATGACTTCCCCACAGGCTGACGAGCAACATCTCATTGAGACGATCTCCTGAATTCTGTGTTTCAACAGTGTTCAGAAAGTCCATCCAGTGGTGAATCTGGCTGGCACAATTCACATGACAGAGTCGACGCAATCCCCTCTGGAGTTGCTCTTCATCGGGATCAGAAGGGATTTCGATCAGACCTGCATCGGACAATAATCGAGACCACAAACCTCGTTTCAGCAGTTCATCCAGTGAGGTGTCAAAATAGTCGAGGGCTTCGGTTAATGTGGGAACTCGTCCCAAGTGTCGCCTCAGATTACCTAAACTGCTGACCATCCCTGGACGGCGGAGTCGGACGGATTCGCGAACGTTCTCCAAGACCTGTTGCTGAGCAACCCGCTCCAGCTGGATGACACACCCTGAAGGAAGATGAGGAAACCCATTGCTGATTTCCTCATCCAGTCGGGCTGCTGGTTTGGTACTCAATGCACGAAACCGGGACGCAAACCGAAACTCCTTTCTTTGGGCTCCAATGAAATCGAGAACCGTTAGGCAGTCTTTCTCATTGTGTAACCGCAAACCTCGTCCCAGCTGCTGCAGATAAATCGTCAGACTCTCCGTCGGCCGCAGGAACAGCAATGCATCGACTTCCGGGATATCCACCCCTTCGTTGTACAGATCCACCACAAAAATGAAGTTGATTTGTCGTTCTCGTAATCGAGCTTGAGCAGATCGACGGTCTCCTGCTGGGGATTCAGCAGTCAAAGCTGTGGCAGGAACTCCATTTTCATTGAAGAATCTCGCCATGAATTCCGCATGAGCTTTGCTGACGCAGAATCCCAGTCCTCTCGTTTGCAGCGGATTCAACAGGATTTCGTGAACCTTCTGCAGAATCAGCTGTGCACGAAAATCATTGCCGGTGTAAACCCGGTCAAGGTCTTCAACCCGATAGCCACCCCGTTGCCAGGTGAGGGAGTCGAGATCGACGGAATCGGAAACACCGAAATACTGAAACGGACTGAGTAACCGACGATTGATGGCATCCGGGAGTCGAATCTCGGCACTGGTTCTTCCTCCAAACCATTGAAGAATGTCCAGTTCGTCGGAGCGTTCTGGAGTGGCCGTCAGTCCCAGCAAAATGTGTGGCTGAACGTGATCCAGCAAGGCTCGGTATGTCGGAGCGGCAGCATGATGGAATTCATCCACCACGACATACTGAAATGCCTCTGAAGGATGTCGCCATAGTTCTTTGGAATGATAACTCTGAATGGAGCAGAATAAATGTTTCTGTTGCTCAGGTTCATGTCCTCCAATCAGCAAATCGCCGAAATTCTGATCCTTGAGTACTCCCCGAAAGGTTCCCATGGCCTGACGAAGAATTTCTTCACGATGAGCAATGAAGAGCAAAGAGGGACGTTCCCCTTTGATTTGGCAAATTCGAGCGTAGTCGAATGCCGCGATCATGGTTTTCCCCGTCCCCGTGGCTGCAACAACGAGATGGCGAAATTTGCTTTGAACTTCCCGCTCGGCTTCCAGTAAATCCAGGATCTCCTCCTGAAATGGAAACGGCCTCAGATCAAACGAGACATTGAACTCGTCTCCAGAACTTGATGTTCGTTCCTGGCTGATTGCTTTCCGTAATCGTTCTGGTGCATCTCCCTTGTAGATCTGAAACTCGTCATCCTGCCAATACGTTTCAAACGTTCCAACGATTTTGCTCCAGAGGTAGGGGAGCTCGTAATGGCTGATTTTGGTGGTCCACTCCAAACCTTCAGACAATGCGGCATTGGAAAGGTTTGCCGACCCGACGTATGCACTGCCGAAGCCTGTCTCACGATGAAACGTGTAGGCTTTTGCGTGCAGTCGGGTTCTCTTTGTGTCATAGCTGACACGGATTTCCGTATTTGGAAGACGGCTGAGTTCCTCGATGGCTTTGGGGTCGGTTGCTCCCATGTAACTGGTCGTGATGACGCGAATCCGTGGCCCATCACTCGATTCGCGATGGGCGAGTTCCTGCAGGCAGTCCAACAGAACGCGTAAGCCACTCCACTTAATGAACGAGCAGAGAATGTCGACTCTGTCAGAGGTGGCAATCTCTTTCCGGAGTTGACTCCCCAAGCTGGGATCGAGGCGAGTCCCGGTCAGTAATGACGAGCGAGACAGCGGAGTATCCGGTCGATCAATTCCCGATGAGGGCAAAGAATGAACAGCCAATAGCCGTTTCAGAGGACTCGCGATGCTGAGTTGATTCGACCAATCTTCACCGAGTTCATTGGAGATTGTCGTCAGGATCTGATCAACAAGTCGTTTTTGGCGTTCTGTCGAATCTTTGCCTCGAAATGTCGCCAGAGAGGAGGCGAGAAGATGCTCCAGATATTGAGCGATGACCTGGTGTGAATCTTCCGGATCGACATCGGCTAACGAATACAGACGGGAATCAACAAAACGATTGAGATCGGATTGGATCGCCAGTGTAACAAGTTGCTCGTAAAGTCCTGGCTGCATCCGACCGTTCCCTTAAGTCGATGAACGAAAACGTAAAAACCACCTCCTTGTGGTTGACTAGAATCCATAGACTTCCAAGTCAGAATAAACGATGACGCACAATGACGAAATCGTAACTCTTAACTTTGCTCTTTACGTCATTACACAAGTGACTATCTCACATCATGTTGTCGCGGCGTGATGCAAATGACGCAGAAATGTCGTATCTGGAGTCAGAGGACGACATCGACTCACGTCCAGTTATGGCAACTCTTCTTGGGGCTCGTACGCGGTCCACTGATTTAACTCACCAATCGTAGGGAGAAGATCCACATTTGGGTCTGGTGTGTGTTCACGAGCGAGTGTGATCCATTCCTGGGAGTCTATTGGGAGTTCGACGAATTTCACCACATTGCCGGGAGCGTATTCCGGAATGCGGATCGGCTCGCCTGCAGAAGCTTCGATTTCATCAACTCCAATATGTCCGAATGTTCCGCTCCGGATGACAGATTGCCTGATTGGGTCTCGGAGACTCCACTGAAGTTTTCCATTTGCTTCACGATGGGCGTAAATCAACACTCGTCCTGGTGCAATTTCGCCTCCATGAAACATGACGACGTTCCAGCCACCTCGCCGTTGAATGTAAAAGTCATCCATCTTCGTTGCCCTTCTTTGACTTTAGAACCAAGCTCTCCTGTCACAAACAAATCGGGCGGTATTCATACCAGATCTCTCAGCAGGGGAAAAACGACACTGAGTCCACTGAATTCAGATCCTTCAGGATCTCAGTATCCCCTTCGCATAACCGGATGTGTTGGATCGCTTTTCAGTGTCTGTGTGGCAGGTTGTTTCCCCCGAGAAAGAACCCACTCAATCAGTGAATCGAAAACTGAATATTCAACATTGGTGACAAAACTGAATAGAAAGAGATTTTTCGAAATCGATGTATCTTCAGTACACAAAAATGCTTGCGCATCGAGTCGGTGTTGTGGAAACCGCAGATTCTGAATACGCCCATCAGTGATGGAGGCCACCGAGTTTGACAGTCTGATTGAAATCGTCGGCATGTTGCTGACAGGATTGTTCCAAGGTGGCGACTCCTCTGCTGAAAGGCTTTAAAATGGACTCGTCGTTCCCCAATGATTTCGATGCAAGGCATTCGGAATCAGCCCTCGCTGTTCAGGGCAAGCTGCCTGACACCAACCTCCCGGAGAAGGGGCTGCTTTCGGATGAATCCTCATCTGACCAGAACAGCCCGTCCCAACGGGATCGAGTGACGGTCGAAGGGGTGCTGGATCAGGTCAGTCAAAACGGAAGCCACGTCTTCCTTGATCAGTATGAAACCCCGTATGCCTACCTGTCATCGAGCCAGAACACAGGGCCTTACCACTGCTTCTCTCTCGAATCGAAGAGGTTCCGTTACTTTCTCCTGAATCTAATTTGGTCCATCTATGGGGTGATTGTTGAAAAGTCCTTCCTGAACAAAGTCATCGACACCCTGAAATCTCAGGCCATCACCGGAGGAATTCAATTCGAACTCTTCAATCGATTTGCCGTGCAGGATCAGGTCGTCAGGATCGATATGTGCGATGCAGACTGCAGGATGATTGAAGTCTCGGCATCAGGCTGGAACGTCATTCCACAGCATCGTCCCCTGTTTTATCGAGCATCCCATCAGTTGGAGCTTCCTGATCCGGAGACGGGAGGGCAGATTGGACAGCTCTACGATTCCCTGGGCCTCCAGAGTCAGGAAGAACGTCTGTTGGTTGTGACTTGGATGATCTCCGCACTTCATCCCGGCATCATCAGTCCCATCCTGGTTGTGTGTGGCTCGCAGGGTTCCGGGAAAACCACTCTGTCACGGAGAATCCGAAGTCTGATTGATCCTAGTTCTGTGGAGATGCTGGGAAACACGGAACTCTCGAACCTGACACAAACGTTTTCTCATCATGCCGTCCCCTGCTTTGAAAACGTTGGAAGGTTCAGCCGAAATGTGGCAGACATGTTCTGCCGTGCCGTGACTGGGACAGGCATTGAGAAGCGAAAGCTCTTCACTGATTCCGATCCCGTTCTCTACTCGTTTCGCAGGGCGATCATCATCAATGGAATCGATCTGCCCAGCACACGGTCAGATTTTCTGGAACGCTGTCTGGTTATCGAGCGTCAACGGCTCAATCAGTTTGCCTCTCTCCAGCAGATGGATTCCATTTTCGAAGCACAACGCCCACGTCTGATGGGAGTGTTGTTCGACATCCTTTCAAACGTCCTGAATCAGGAGAATTGTCACGATCCGGCAGGCTCAGAATTCCGGATGTCTGACTTTGCCATCCTGGGGCGAAAAGTGGCGATTGCAATGGGATTGACTGCTGATGATTTCGACCGTGCCTACCAGGCGAATTTAAATGATCAGTCCAATCAGCTGGTTGAAGACTGTGTTCTCGCTCGATGCCTCCTGAAGTTCGCCGAGGGGTTTCCTGATGAGAGTCCCTGGGAAGGAACTGCGACAGAACTGCTGAAAGCGTTACGCGAGAAAATTTCCAAACTCGATCTCGTCGGAACAAAGGACGATTTTCCAAAGAGCCCTCGCTGGTTGAGCGTGCGTCTCGATGAACTTGCCCCATACCTCCATAAGAAGGGAATTCTTGTCAGGAAAGAAAAGCGGACAAGTCTGTATCGACGTTTCACTATCAGACAGGCTCCGACACCCCTGAACATCAACGCTGAATCCATTAACGCCATTTTCCGAGGAGAGCAGAACAATGTCTAATTCCAATCGACTGATCACTGCTCGGGAAATTGAGCAGTGGATTCCACGAAATCTTCAGCAGGTGACTGGCTGCAAGGCACTCGTTCAAGAACTCGAACTGCGAATTCGTGCCGGTGCAGATTCGCCAAACTTACTTGTTTCCGGGCCACCGGGAACTGGTAAAACATCGGCGATCAAAACCGCGATCCGCACCTGGAAATGTCATCGGCGCCCCACGGAATCCCTTATTCCTTGTGAAGAGTGCAGCAGCTGCCAAACTCGTGACCCGAGGTATCCTGATGTTGGACTGTTTGCCTACATGGCTGGCGATGCGGGAGAAGATGGAGTGGATCCATTTCACTTCTGCCCAGTTGATTGCAGTCATGAGACGGAATCGTCTTTGAAGGAGATCCTCTATGACTTGAGGTCATACTCCGGGACGATCGTTGTCTACCTGGATGAAGTGCATCGACTGAAAAGGAGTAAAATGGAGCACTTGCTTCTCAAGCCACTGGAGGAAATGAGAGTCGTCTGGATCGCCAGCTCTGCTCATGCAGATGAAATGGATCCGATGTTTCTCCGCCGGTTTTCCTCCCGGATCGACACGGAGTATCCGTCGGTTGAGGAGTTAGTTCACTTTCTCGCGGCACGATGCGGTGAATGGAGCCTGCGACATGGTGGACCAGCTTCACTTGCAGACACTTTGTCCCTTCTGGCTCAAAAGAGTCAGAGGAACGTCTCTGAATGCCTGAAGGTTCTCGCCAGGGCAGCCTTGAGGGTCGATCGAACCCTCTCGCAGGAGCTTGTGCGAACGCATTCGTTTCAGAGCCAGGCTCGAATTTGATGCAGAAGCCTCCCTTGCCCCCACTGGTCTGATTCAGGTCGGTGGGGGCTTTTTGTTTTTGACGAACTCGATGCTGCAAATCACATTTCAAGTGAAGCATTCGATGCCGCAGTAATGTTAGTCATGTTTCACATGTGTGTTGAGCTCGACACAGATGGGAAACGCTGGGTGCTCCGACCCGCAGAGGAGTTTTGCCGTCAGGCAAGCCAAATGAAATAGTAGAAGAAAAAGCAGAAGTGGCAGAAGAAGAACAATTATTATCACAAATAATGACATTGACGAAAACAAAGACACTAAAAAATATCCAGACGATAAAACACAGACGACACAATCAAGACGATAAATCATTTAATTATATTGACTTTGAAGTTACTGACGAACGTTCTTAAATGACTGCTTGGAACTCCTGAGATTTCCGGAACGGAATCTCCCCCGATTGGAATTTAATATGAATCAACCTGAATCGAAACCACTGCCAGTTCCGGGGAAACAGCGACCTCAGAGTCGCCTACTGCCGGAAGGGCATCGCTGGCTGAGCAGTCCGATCCCCGACGATGTGCACGCTCACGTGCATCATCAGGCCCGGCTCTCCAACATGAACCTGAAGGACTACCTCGCCTGGTTCCTGCGGTCCGCGAAGCCGTATGTTCCGGAAACTCATCCCGTGAAAGAGTAACCACCATGTCCATCAGACTGAAAACTCGGCCGACTGTGACCAAACGTCAATTCGACACCGGAGATCCTGCGGCATCGACCCGAGAAGAGATCCAGCGGATCGAGCAATTGAAAGATCATCAGGTCTGGTATGTGAATCCGATGGTGACCATTGCTTCCCTTGCTCCTGATGCGGCGTTCTTCGCAGAAGCCCAGAAGTGGCAGGGAGCGTTCTTTCGAGAACTGCGACTTCGCCTTGGGAATGGCTGGCGTTGGCAGCGACAGATTGACAGGAAACAAACGGAGCAGTTTTTCCTGTCTTATGATGGCGTTCTGATGATTGAGGGTGAACTTCATTATATGAACCTCCCCATGGCTCAAAGCTACTTCCTGGAGACCCTGGTCGTGTTTCCTGTTCCGCAGGCATACGGAGTCCTGGGGAAGGCCGATCTCTCCCTGGTCCAGGCTCTCTTCCAGGAACAACGACAGCTGTTCGAGACCAACCTCAGTGAGTTTCAGGAGGGGGCCTGGTTCCTGATCCCGTCCTGCACGATCATCGCGATGGAGCGATCTCCGAGATTTGAAGCGGAATGCCAGAGACAATGGCGATTATGGAACGGAAAGATTCGCTGGCTGCTCAAAGATCAGAAGATCACTCCGGAATTTGCAGATGAAGTCCGGAAACTCAGTTCTCTTCGGACTCAGCATTGGAACCCCTCTCTCCCTCTTCTGGCGGATGATGCGTTCTCCAGCGGGTAATCGATGAGTCCCCTCACGATCCTCCCTGGAGACTTTCTGTATGGCTCATGACCTCGCTTCCACCAATGGCCGACCGGCCATGATGTATTCCGGTGACGCTCCCTGGCATCGTCTGGGGACTCGCCTGAATGAACCGGCAACCGCTGCGGAGGCGATGGGTGCGGCCGGTCTGAACTACCAGGCGACGCTGCAATCCCTCACCACGGTCACCGGAACTCCGGTTCCCAAACGGAAGGCGGTCGTCCGTTCTGATTCCGGGGACGTCCTGGGTGTCGTCGGCAACAGTTATGTTCCTGTCCAGAATGCCGAAGCGTTTGGATTTCTGGATGCCGTCGTCGAAGGGGGTGAGCTGCGGTATCACACTGCGGGAGCTCTCGGACAGGGTGAACGGGTCTGGATGCTCGCGAAAATCCCTGGTGAACTGCGGGTGAAGAACTCCGACGATGTCACCGAACAATTTCTCCTCCTGAGCAATTCTCATGATGGGAGTTCGTCGCTGCGGATTTTCTTCACCCCGATTCGAGTTGTCTGTGCGAATACCCTGGGGATGGCAGAACGACGTGGTCACGGTCAGGGGATTTCCATCGTGCATAAAGGGAATCTCGATACGAAAGTCCGTCAGGCTCAGGAAGTCCTGGGCTTTGCTCACCGCTTCTATCGGGATCTGGGTGAACGAGCCGATCGACTCGCCTGGCATTACCCCAGCCGAAGTCAGCTCGAACGCTATTTCGAAGCTCTTTATCCCGACAGCCCCGATGCCAAGAATCGTCGGGCTCAGAATGTCCGTTCCGAACTCTTCCGACTGTTCGAAGAAGGAAAGGGACAACAGATTCCTGAGATCCGGCATTCCACCTGGGCCGCCTTCAATGCGGTGACCGAGTTCGTGGATCACCATCGCAGCACCCGAGGTCGAACGGAGATGGAACGTCTCAGTCGTCGGCTCGATTCTTCCTGGTTCGGATCCGGGGCTCGCCTCAAAGCCGAAGCCTGGAAACTGGCTCTCGAAGTGGCGAATTGATTCTTTGCAATGGGTAGTTCTTCCATCAGACGATTCGTCACCTCTTTCTCGGAATCTCTCCATGCTCAAAGTGAATGTTGGACTCAGCAAAAAACTGTCACGGGATTTCAATTCGACCGGGTTCAGCCTGAATCTCGAAGGGGAATTGTCGGTTCCCCTGGATGATCCGGAAGGGATGATCGAGAAGATCAAGGAATTTTACGACGTTGCCGAAGAGGCATTGAATCAGCAGATCGAACGAGTGACGAATTCGAATGGAGAAGATTCACGCAATGAAGAATCTCGCCGAACTTCGACCATGAATTCACCTCGAAGTCACACCGAATCCTCTCAACCAAAAATGAACGGCCAGGAATCTCCACGGTTCTCACGAACCAACGGAAATCTGAATGGCAATCACAACGAAACCATTCCGGCAACGAACAAGCAGATTCAATTTCTGCTGACGATCGGCAAACGGGAAGGGATGTCGAAACTGCAGCTGGAAGAACGGATGGCCTCCCTGATCGGTCGGCAAACCGATCTCTATTCCCTGACCAAACAGGAAGCCGGTCTGATCCTGGATCAGCTCACCGAAGGCTCGAAACCGCAGTCACGACGCCATTGACTGACTGCCGTTTCATCCCCGTCTTCTCCTGAACCGGTGAGCTGTCATGATCTCGCTTCCCCGTCCCCACTGGAGCTACAGTGCGATCAGCCAGTATCTCCGCTGTCCGCTGCAGTTTTACTTCAAGCGGATTCTCAAGCTGCCGGAACTCCGCATGGGAAGCGGGCTGCTGCTCGGTTCCGCGGTCCACCATGCGCTTGCGTGCTACCACCAGACCCTGCAGCAACATGGTGACGTGAATCGTGACGATCTTCACCGGGAATTTCGGGAGCATTTCGCACTGCGGGAATCCGAAGTGAAGGTCGACTGGAAACCGGGAGAATCATCAGAAGAACTTGCCGTTCAAGGAATCGGGTTACTCGATCTCTACCTGAATCAACCGCCTCCCACAGACATCGTCGCCGTCGAACAGACACTCCTGGTTCCGCTGATCACCAGTGAGGGGGACATCCTCGAAACTCCATTGATGGCGATCGCGGACCTCGTGACCGGAGATTCGAGAGTGTTGAAGATCACGGAGTTCAAAACCTCCGGACGATCGTATGGGGAGTTCGAAGTCCACCGGTCTCTGCAAGCCACCTGCTACGCCCATGCTCTGCATGAACAGACCGGAATCTGGCCGACGGTGGAATACGCCGTCCTGGTGAAAACGAAGTCGCCGAAACTGCAGCAATTGAAGACCACCCGGAATGAACGAGATGGAAATCGACTCGGGGATCTCGTGAAACAGATTGAAACCGGAATCGAAAATCAGGTCTTTTATCCCGTGGAATCTCCTCTGAACTGTTCCGGATGTGCGTTTCGTGAACCCTGTCAGGACTGGAAACCGAGGTCCTGTTCTGCCCCCGTTGTCCCATTGAATGGAAGGTCCACATGCTGACGGAACTCGGAGGGAAAGGGGGATCCATCTGCCAGGAGGCTCTCAACGGAAAACAGCGCTGTCCCCTGATTGTCAGACCGACCAGCGAAGATGTCATCACCGGGCATCTGTGGGGAACCCTGTCCGTTTTGAATCCTCGCTGGTGGTTGCCGGACTTTCTGAATCAGGCCTTGGGAACCACCCGATTCCGTCGACAGATCTACCGGGACTTCAAAGTGGAACTCTGGCAGAAGCAACCCCATTTCCCCCGGCATCTCCTTCACTGGGATGAAGGCCAGACAGAGGTGGACGTTCTGATCACCTGGGAGAATCCGGCGACGACTGTGTTTGTGGAGATGAAATACGGATCACCCTTGTCGGCCACCACGTCTCACAACAATGGGCAGGGGAAGTATCCGGGAGATCAACTCATCCGTAATGCCCGCGTCGGCCTGCATCAGTCGGGCGGGTACGAAGAAGACCGCCTGTTCCAGAAACAGCAGCGACAGTTCTTCCTGATCCTGCTCGCTCCCCAAACCGGCAATCCACTGGTCCAGGAATACCGGGATCGAGACCGATTGCAGTCAGCCATCCCTCACAGCCATCGCCTGAAACCACTTCCGGAATCCCCGTTCATCGGCGAGTTCGGGTATCAGCATGTGATCGAACTACTCGAACGTCAAAACAAATGGTTCTCAAAACCCGAGCAAAAACTGGCCGCAAAACTTCGGGAATATCTGGGATTCAAACTGAAACAACTCGAACAACGTTCCAGTTCATGAACCTGAAAGAACCAGAGAATTCACATTCCCAATGGAATCCCGCGATGAAATCACCGACGACTTCCGAACCAGAATCCACCCTGGCTCGCCCTCTCGCCCCCGAAGACATCCAGTGCGGTCAATACGTCGCCATCCTCGAAGAAATCCAGGAACTCCCCTCATTCCTCTGGAACAAGTGTGACTCCCCACTCCCTCCCCACGAACTCATCCGCCTCCGCATCAAACCGAATAACGCGGGAACTCCCCTGAAAGTCAAAGCCCTCTGCCTCCCGTTCATCCACGTCCAACCACCGACAGGAAACTCCCAGATCCTCGACCTGAGGAAAATTCAACTGGTTTTGCTGACGGAGGGGTTTGCGAAGAGTGTGGTGAAAGGAATTGAAAGAAAGCCGAGAAAGATGATGGGAACTGGGCCATGATTGATCGATGCGGGGACGTTCTTCATCGTGAAAACTGAGTTAAGCGAGTTAATGTCAAAACGCCACTTCTCAATTCATGAAGTGCACCATTTGGCTAAAGTAGTCGCGGTGTGCGTGCGGTAATCGTAAACCATCCAAATTGACCCACCAATGCCTTGCATCTCACCCCACACGATGTGACTGTATAAACCAAGATACTCTTGTCGAGCCCAAGTATGATCATCTGATGTGGCAGCAGTTGGTAGCAAGGCGACATTATCAAGGCTGAGTGCAGTGTCACCAATTCCCAATTCCCAGGGGATCCACTTCGAGTCCTTGGTGTTAGTCGTGACAAAAACTACTAACCGCTTGCATGCCTTGATCCGTTGTTTGACGATTGCAGCGGTTTCCGGGGTCGGGGTTTCCGGCATTCGCTCGTCAGCTAAGTCGCAATAAACAGATGCACCATGGCTTTCGAGAAGCCTGATGATACCTGGAAGATACTCTGCATCTCTCAATGAATGCGAAAGAAATGTGTCCTTGCGACTTGAAGTTCTTGACGCCGCTGAAGATTTCACCATTCGCTGTTGATCGAGCGTCAGTTCGTTCGTAAATCTCTGGAGGTCTCCATATGTAGCAAACTGGATCGCCAATATAGTACTCCATATCGAAAGAAATTGTCAGAGGGTTTAGAATTCAATCAGTTGGCAGCAGGAGTGATTATATAAGCCCCTTGTCCGCCAACATCCGATAATGCTCACCAAGAGCAGTGAGTCGGACCGTTTTGCTTTCCATGGCTGCGTGCCACATGTGAGGTGCACCTTCAGGGGACACAAGCCCAACGCGATTGTACTTCTGAAGGATTGCGAAAACTGAAGTATGATCGGGGTCCGGAGCGGGGATACCTTTTGAATCAGTGGACCACGATTCGTGTCGTTCGGGTTCGTATGTCGGATCGAGCTGAAACTCGAACCCAGCGGACGGGAACAAATCGGAAATTCGACGCAATTCCGTGAGAGCCAAGGCGGGTTGCACTTTCCGCAAGGAAACGAACCGCTTGACATTAGTCTTAAAAACAGGCCGCTGTGCCCATGGTCCAAGGGATTGGTCCACATGTGCGTAGACACTGCCTGGTGTAACCTCTCCTACAAGGTTTGCAGCGGCCCCCCCCAGTGCATCAACGAATAGGCTCGTGAAAACTCCGGCACCATTAACTTCGACTGAATACTGTTCTGCGGTCGAGGCGGTGAGTATGGTCACGCCATCGCTGATTTCGGCGACGTTCCGAGATAAAGCACTTCCTCCAGCGACGCCACTATGGCAACTATCGAGGATTATCACACGGTTCTGAATCCTCGATTGATTCGCAAATACCATGATGTCGGCCAAGGACAGACCGTCGTTTCCTGATGTTACATCAGAGGAGCAAAGATATCCACCCGTCGCTTCGATGTGCCCATGCCCGGCAAAGTAAAAGAGTGCAACTTCACCGTCATCGGCAAAAAGACTCTCGACTGCTTGTCGAAGCTTATCTCGATCTACAGTCTCACTTGGTCCAGTCGCTGTCAGGTGCTTTACACCAAAATTCACCGATCCATCTGCGTGTCGGTCAAGCATGGACTTAACTGCAAAGGAATCGTTAACGCACCCATGAAGTGATGGGACACTGGTATAATGATCTATACCGATAACAAGCGCTTTTCGCATTAAAGGCTTTCAATCCAAGTGGCGATATTTTCCCATGTCCAAATCATTGTATTCACGCCGGCAAGCTCAGTGCGATCCCCCTTGTATGCCCAAATGCCGCGAATTTTTTTATTCTCTTCCTTGGAACACTGAACTTCCCACTTCTGTCCACTGGAGGTAAGAGAATTCTCACTGACAACTACGAGGACACCATCTGATCGAAGAATGCGGGTCCGCACCTTCTTTTTCCATTCATCCTCGTAAGCTTCCTTTACTGACATATCAACATACTCGAATGGCGAGTCTGTCTGAAGAGACTGTCCCTTGATCATGTCGCGAATTCGTTCATCCTCGATTGCAAAAGCGATAAATACGACCTTCTTTTGTGTCACGCCGAACTCCTGTGAATGAGATACCGGAAATGTACAAACGACAGCATCCGCAACATCGCAATCAGCCCGGATGCAATCGGCAGAATGCAATACAGGGTTTGTCCAATTTCTTGGCTGGCATTTCTTAACCAAAGATCATGAAGCACAACCTGCCCGCAAGCCATCAACAATTACATTGGAATACACATAGGTGTCGATACTATAACAATTCGAATTATTAGTTAAATCAGATATCCACCCTGCAATTCACGACGGGCGACATTCTGGACAACCAAGATCCAGACCTCGTTTCCGTGAATAGTAAAAACAACACAAAGGGTAATCGGACGTCCGACTCCAAAGAGCTATTGCCGTAGACTGCCCGTGTGAATGTCGAATATTGGTGCGATGGGGAATCATACTGGATCATCCCAAAGAGAGTTGATTGATTCGAGATGCGCTGGAATCAAATTGAGTGTCCGTCAAAACCTTTTAAGGATGGTAAATAGACAAGCCAGCTGAACCCAGCCAAGGAACATGGAACCCAGGCGGTCTTTACGGACCGTAACCCGTCCATAGTTCTGCAGCCAGGCGT
>Ga0182736_1000635_pt1 | contig 48087 bp, 44 predicted proteins | sample eDN5th30CKraftBY_FD_128882 | JGI IMG/M metagenome (GOLD analysis project Ga0182736, IMG submission 128882) | Enriched backyard soil microbial communities from Emeryville, California, USA - eDNA 5th pass 30_C Kraft BY (version 2) (version 2) | ecosystem: Environmental > Terrestrial > Soil >... | reverse complement strand
GGCAAGCCCACCCCGTCATCCCAGGCCTTGTGCCTGGGACCCATTGACTCAGTGGGCTGTCGGAAGGGCGGATACGGGCCCGTCACGCCCCTTGATTGAAAGCGCTGCGCGAATGGGTCCTCGGCACAAGGCCGAGGATGACGGGGTCGTTGAGCGGCGCTTTACGGATCGAAGTACGTCGGCGCAGCCGCCGGGGCAGGCCAGGCGTTAAGGTCGCCTGCGACGGCCCCCAGGGTGTTCGGACGGTAATTGGCCACCCCGTCCCAGCGCATCCGGGCGCTGGTGGACACCTCGTCGAAGGCGGTGGGACCGGCGCGATCCTTCTTGCCGATGGCCTTCATCAGGGCGTCGGCGATGCCGCCGCCCGCCTTGTCGAAGGGGGCAGCCGGGGCGCAGGCCCTGGCGCAGGTGTCGATCTGGGCGAGATCGAGGGCCAGACCCGCCCGCGCCGCCCCGGTGGCGATCCACAGCATGGCGGTCGCCGACAGACCTGCGTCCCCCGAGCCCCCGCCCACCGAGCCATGCACGCCCGGGAACCACTGCTGCTGATAGGGCCGCGACGGATAGGGAAGCGCGCCCGCGCCCGCGTTGTCGTTCAGCCCGGCGATATTGTCCCACAGGGTGGGGGCGAAGGTGTCGCGCCGCTCGTCGATGGCCACCGCGTGCCGGGCCGAGCGGACGAAGCGCGACAAGTGGGTGTCGTGCCAGCGGTACTTCTTGTTGAAGTCGGGGGCGAAGGGCAGGGCGGACGGGATGCCCATGGAGCCCACCGTGTCCCACACCCCCACATACTGGATCCAGGCGCAGCCCACCGGATCGGGCGCCTGCAGCGACGCCGGGTCGGCAGGATCGTAGGGGCGCGGGTCGGTGAAGGCGGTGACCGCGTGGCCATAGGCGGCGTTGAAGGCGATCTGCGCCTGGGCGGCCTTCTGCTGCTCGGCCGCTGGGGCGTCCGGCGGCGGGGCGTTACGGTAGAGGGCGACGGCGTCCTCCACCTTGCTGGCGTATTCCCGGCGCAGGATCCACACCCGGCGCAACAGGCCCGCGAGGCTGCGGGCGGTGTAGGCGCCGCGGCTGAAACCGAAGATAAAGATGCGGTCGCCGGGCTCGAAGTTGAGGCACAGGAACTGGTAGGCCTCGACGATCTTGTGGTTCAGCCCCGCCCCGAAGGCGCCGCCGACAAGCTGGGTGGTGCGGTTCATCACCCCTTCGCCGACCCCGACCCCATTGTCGTAGAACACCACCTGATCGATCTCGGGGCGGGTCCCCTCGGCGGGACGAAAGGGGCGTACGGCGCGCGCCAGTTTGGCGACGTTGGTCGGCGCCGCCTGCGACAAGGTCTGCCAGGTGCCGTCGCAGAAGATGGCGATATGTTTCAACGGGCCGTCTCCCCGGTGTCGACAACCGCGCCAGTGAAGCGGAGAAGGATTAGCGGCCTATGGCCAAGCATCGTTACCGGCAGGCAAGAGAGGCGGAGATGAAGAGAGTCCAAGGCGGAAAGGTGTTTCCGGCGCTGATGGCGGCCGCCCTTTGCGCGCCGATGCTGGGGGCGGCCCCCGCGGGCCTTGCCACCGATATCGACGCCCGCGCCAAGGCCCTCGAAGGCAAGCTGATCGCCTGGCGGCGGGACATCCACGAACATCCGGAGCTGGGCGAGACCGAGACCCGCACCGCCAAGCTGGTGGCCGATCATCTGCGCAGCCTGGGGCTGGAGGTGCGAACCGGCGTGGCCGGCACCGGCGTCGTCGGCGTGCTGAAGGGCGGACGGCCCGGCAAGGTGGTAGCCCTGCGGGCTGACATGGACGCCCTGCCGGTGACCGAGGAGACCGGCCTGCCGTTCGCCTCCAAGGCCACCGCCACCTGGCAGGGGCGCACCGTGGGGGTGATGCACGCCTGCGGTCACGACGCCCACACCGCCATCCTGATGACCGTGGCCGAAGTGCTGGCGGGGATGAAGGACAAGCTGCCCGGAACCGTGGTGTTCATCTTCCAGCCGGCGGAGGAGGGCGTCGCCGACGCGGCCCCCGGAACCCAGCGCTACTGGGGCGCGCGCCAGATGGTGCAGGAGGGGGTGCTGAACAGCCCGAAGGTCGACGCCGTGTTCGGCCTGCACGTGGTCTCCGGCGTGCCCACGGGGGAGATCCGCTGGCGGGCAGGGCCGACCATGGCCTCCTCGGACAGCGTGCGCATCAAGGTGAAGGGCCGCCAGACCCACGGCGCCATGCCCTGGGCCGGGGTGGACCCCATCGTCCTCGCCTCCCAGGTGGTGCTGGGGCTGCAGACCATCCAGAGCCGTCAGGTGGACGTGACCAAGGAGCCGTCCATCTTCACCATCGGCCAGATCCATGGCGGCACGCGGGAGAACATCGTGCCGGACGAGGTGGCCATGGAGGGCACCATCCGCACCTTCGACCGCGGGATGCAGCAGGACATCCACATGAAGGTGAAGCGCACCGCCGAACTGATCGCCCAGAGCGGCGGCGGTCAGGCGGAAGTGGCCATCCTGGAGAAATACATCCCCACGGTGAACGATCCGGCCCTCACCGCCCGTATGGCGCCCACCCTGAAGCGGGTCGCCGGAGAGGGGCATTGGAACGACAACCCGCCCAAGGTGACCGCGTCGGAAGACTTCTCCTTCTTCCAGGAAAAGGTCCCGGGGGTCTTCATCCACCTCGGCGTCACGCCTCCCGACAAGGTGGCCGGGGCGGCCGCCAACCACTCGCCGCAGTTCTATGTCGACGAAACGGCCCTGCCCCAGGGAGTGCGGGCGTTGGCCCACCTCGCGGTGGACTATCTGCAGGGCGCGCCCGGGAAGTAGCCGGGGCGTCGGCCAGCAACCTGCAAAGGCCGTTCAAATCGCTGTGATGTCGCAGGTCGAAAGGGCGTCGTCCTGCGCCGTTCAGACGCCTGGATTGGGCTGTTCTGACGAGAGCGTCAGAAACTTTGGTGCGAAACGCTCAGGTATGCTGCGCAAATTTCAGAACTCGCTTTGATATAATGGCTTCCCGCGATAATTTGCTCTTTCGATCTCGACTTGCCGGTGGGTGTTCGCCCTAGAGAGGAGCGGATGCTGCCGGTTTTGCGTCGACGTCGATCCGGCGGCGATCCTTGCCGACGGACCACTTGCGACTGACGAGCGACGCTAGATGGCTACCGGTACTGTGAAATGGTTCAACACGAGCAAGGGCTTCGGTTTCGTCGAGCCCGATGGCGGCGGCCCGGACGTTTTCGTCCACATCTCCGCCGTGGAACGGGCAGGGCTCACCAGCCTCCGCGACGGTCAGAAGGTCAGCTATGAGCTGGAACAGGATCGGCGCTCCGGCAAGCTGTCCGCCGGCGATCTGCGCGTCACTGGCGAAGGCACGCCCTCGGGCGGCGGTGGCGGCGGCGGCGGTTACGACTCCCGTCCCCCGCGTCGCGAGCCCTCCCGCTCGTACGACAGCGGCGTGCCGGAAGGTCAACGCACCCGCGGCGTGGTCAAGTGGTTCAACTCCACCAAGGGCTTCGGCTTCATCCAGCCGGAAGGCGGCGGGGAGGACGTGTTCGTCCACATCTCCGCGGTGGAACGCTCGGGCCTGCGCGGCCTGAACGAAGGCCAGGCCGTGTCCTACGTCCTCGGCCGCGATCGCAAGTCCGGCAAGGTGTCCGCCGAAGGCCTCGAGGTCTGAGGCTGTTCCTCCTCTCCCCCGGGGGAGGAGGAAACCCGTTCGCGAGCGCGAATGGGCTGGTGAGGGCGTAGGGGTTTTGCGGCTTCCGCAGCGGCCCTAGCCCTCCCAAGCGCCGCTTGGGCAAGCCCCCTTTCCCTTCTGGGATAGGGCTAGAGAATTTGACCCCGCGCTTCACGGTGCGGGGTTTTTCTTTTTGGCGATGGCCTCAGCTCGCCCGCGCCAGGGGCAGGGCCTCCTCGGCGGGGGCCGAGAGGATGGCGCCGATCACCTCGAACAGCTTCCTGGCCTCGATCGGCTTGCCGATGTGGCCGTCCATGCCGGCGTCGAAATAGCCGGCGATCTGGTGCGACATGGCGTTGGCGGTCAGGGCGACGATGGGGGTGCGGGTCCGGCCCGTGGCCAGTTCCTGCTGACGGATCACGCGGGTGGCGGTGGGGCCGTCCATCTCCGGCATCTGGATGTCCATCAGGATCAGGTCCCAGGGCTCGCGCTGCCAGGCTTCCACCGCCAGTTCGCCGTTGGCCACCATCACCGGATCGAGACCGACCTGATTCAGCAGGGTCTTGAGGACGAGCTGATTCACCCGGTTGTCTTCGGCGGCGAGGATGCGGATGTGGGAGGGTTCGGCGAACATCTGGGCGTCCAGGCTGGGGCCGCGACGGACGGCCCGGCCTTCGCCGACCCGGGCCAGCGGCAGGCTCAAGGTGAAATCGGATCCGACCCCGGGGGCCGAGGAGACCGCCACGCCGCCGCCCATCAGCTCGGCCAGCTCCCGGCAGATGGCGAGGCCGAGGCCCGAACCGCCGAAGCGGCGGGTGGTGGTGGCGTCGACCTGGATGAACTTGTCGAACAGGGTGGCGAGGCGGTTGGCGGGGATGCCCACGCCGGTGTCCGATACGGTGATGGACAGGCCGTCGGGCAGCCGCTTGGCCACCACCCGGATCTCGCCCATCTCGGTGAACTTCAGGGCGTTGGAGATCAGGTTGTAGAGGATCTGCCTCAGCCGGGTGGGGTCGCCGCGATAGGTCCCCTGGGCGGCCCCGATATCGAAGGTGAAGCCCAGGCCCTTGCGCGCCGCCAGGGCGCCGAACGCGGCCTCCGCCCCCTGGGCGATCTCGCCGAGGTCGAAGTCGATGGTCTCGACCTCCAGCTTGCCGGCTTCGATCTTCGACAGGTCCAGCACGTCGTTGAGGATGGCGAGCAGGATCTCCCCGGATTCCCGGACGATCTTCAGCCGGTCGCGCTGCACCTCGGAAAGCTCGTCCGCCGCCATGGCCTGGGCCATGCCCAGCACCCCGTTCAGCGGCGTGCGGATCTCGTGGCTCATGGTGGCGAGGAAGGCGCTCTTGGCCCTGTTGGCGGATTCGGCCGCCTCCTTGGCCTCTGCCATCGCCGCTTCGGCGCGCTTGCGCTCGGTGATGTTCTGCATGGCGCCTATCAGGCGCAGCGGATTGCCTTCGGCGTCCTCGAACAGCTCGGCGTGGGCCTGCACCCACACCTCCCTGCCGTCTCGCCGGTTCAGGCGGTATTCGCAGCGGAACGGCGCCCCGAGTTCGCGGGCTCGCCGCCATTCGCCCTTGATCCTGGGCCGGTCGTCCGGATGGGCCGAGCTCCAGATGTCGCGGCGGCGCTCGTCGTAGGTCTTGGGCCGCTCGAAGAAGCCCTGCTCGGAACCGACCTTGAACAGCTCGGCCTTCACATAGTCCATTTCGTAGACGTGCATGCCGGCGTTCTCCACCGCCAGCTTGATGCGCTGTTCCGAGCGCATCATGCGGTCGAGGGCGAGGTCGCGCTCATGCGCCATGCGGGCGCGGTCGCACTCGTGGCCGACCATGGCGGCGATGTCCTGCAGCCGCTCCGCGTGGTCGGGGTTGTAGGCGCGGGGCTGGTCGTCGGTCACCGCCAGCAGGCCGACCATGCGGCCGCCTTCGAGGACGATGGGGGCGGCGGCGTAGAAGCAGGGCAGGCCGCGGCGGCGCCCGGCATGGCTGAGCAGGTGATCGTCGACGCGGCCGTCGGTGAGCCAGATGGCCCCTTCGCGCATCAGCCGGGCGATCCCCGAGCGGGCGGAGGCGAGGCGGGCGGGCCCGCCGTTGCTGCGCCAGACCTTGGCGCCGATGGTGATGACGATCTCGGCGTCCTGGCACGCGAACAGGGCCTTGGCGACGCGCCGCATCCGGTCGAGCGTCGGCCGCAACGCCTCGAAGTCGACGCCGTCGATCATCTCAACGCCGCCGGAACAGGCTCTCGATGTCGCTGATCTGGTGATAGCGCCGTCCCCGTATCGACACGGACAGGATGTCGCATCCTGGGTTAACATCCGGTGGTTGTTGCTAAGCTTTCGCCGCTTTTCCTTGCAAGGCGCGACGGGGTGGCGTCCTAAGACGTTTTGAAAGTCCCGAGACCTAAGCGAATGCCTTTTCCCACGATCCATCCCGCCGTCGCGCGCGCCCTCGAAGCGCAAGGCTATGCCGAACCGACCCCGGTTCAGTCCGCCGTGCTGGAGGCGGGGCAGGATGCCGATCTGCTGGTCTCGGCCCAGACCGGCTCCGGCAAGACGGTGGCCTACGGCCTGGCCATGGCCGCCAATCTGCTGGGCGAAGGCGAGGCCATGGGGGTGGCCGGGCCGCCCGCAGCCCTTGTCGTGGCGCCCACCCGCGAGCTTGCCCTGCAGGTCTCCCGCGAGCTGACCTGGCTTTATGGCGAGGCGGGCGCCCGGGTGACCACCTGCGTCGGCGGCATGGACCCGCGCCGCGAACAGCGGGCGTTGGCCGGCGGCGCGCATATCGTCGTCGGCACCCCGGGGCGTCTGCGCGACCACCTGGAGCGCAGCGCGCTCGACCTGTCGGCCCTCGATGTGGTGGTGCTGGACGAAGCGGACGAGATGCTGGACCTCGGGTTCCGTGAGGATCTGGAGGCGTTGCTCGACGCGGCTCCGCCGGAGCGGCGCACCCTGCTGTTCTCGGCGACCATCGCCAAGGAGATCGTCGGCCTCACCCGCCGCTATCAGAAGAACGCCGTCCGCATCGATGTGGGCTCCAAGGGCGAGCCGCACGGGGACATCGAGTATCGCGCCTATCGCGTCGCGCCCAACGAGATGGAGCACGCGGTGGTCAATGTGCTGCGCCACTTCGAGGAGCCGGGCGCCCTGGTGTTCTGCTCCACCCGCGAGGCGGTGCGCCGCCTGCATGTCAGCCTGCGCGAGCGGGGTTTCTCGGTGGTGGCCCTGTCGGGGGAGCTGACCCAGAAGGAGCGGATGGACGCGCTGCAGTCTCTGCGCGACGGCCGGGCGCGAGTGTGCGTGGCCACCGACGTGGCGGCGCGGGGGCTCGACCTGCCGGATCTTGGCCTCGTCATCCATTTCGACCTGCCCACCAACAAGCAGGCCCTGCTGCACCGGAGCGGCCGGACGGGGCGCGCCGGGCGCAAGGGCGTCTCCGTGCTGCTGGTGCCCTACAACCGCCGTCGCGCCGCCGAGGGGCTGCTGTTCTCGGCCAACACCGATGCGGTCTGGAGCGGCCCGCCCAAGGCCGAGGAGATCCGCGCCGCGGACCAGCGGCGGCTGTTGGCCGATCCCATGCTGACCGAGCCGGGGACGGAGGAGGAGCTGACCCTGGCCCAGGCCGTGGTCGCCGCCAGCACCCCGGAGGCCATCGCCCTGGCCCTGGTGCGTTTCCACCGCGCGCGCCTTCCGGCGCCGGAAGAACTGTTCGACGAAGGCGCGCCGCGGGAGCGGTTCGAAGGCCCGCCGCGCCGGGATCGCGATCGCGAGCCGGACCGGGAGCGGGAGCCGTTTGAACGCCCCGATGGCGACACCGTCTGGTTCCGCCTCAAGGTCGGCCGCCAGAACGACGCCGATCCCAAGTGGCTGATCCCGCTGATCTGCCGCCTCGGCCACATCACCAAGAAGGACATCGGCCAGATCCGCATCTTCGACCGGGAAACCAAGTTCGAGGTGTTCAAGCCGGTGGAGGCCCGATTCCGCACGGCCATCGCCGGGGCGGAGGGCGATGCGGTGCAGATCGAGCCGGCCGCCGATCCGGGGTCGAAGGACGGCGGCGGGCGTAAGCCGGCCGGCGGCCCGCCGCGGCGCGGGGCCAACTTCAAGGGCGGCCGCTTCAAGGGGAAGGGCAACGACGAGGGCGGCGGCGGCTTCCGCGGGCCCCCGCGCAAGGGGCCGCCTAAGCGCGACCGCTGACGGAACCAGCTCGCGGGGGTTCCGTTACTCCGGCGCGACAGACAGGTCGCGACAGGAGAGTTTCCATGGCTCAGCCCACCACAGAGACTGGCCGCAAGGCCGGCGCCGCCCCGCATCAAGACGCCGTCGCCTTGCTGAAGGCGGATCACCGCAAGGTCGAAGGCCTGTTTGAGGCCTTCGAGAGCGCCCGCGGCGCCGACCGGAAGGCCAAGCTGGTGGCGCAGATCTGCACCGAGCTGAAGATCCACACCGCCATCGAGGAGGAGATCTTCTATCCGGCCTGCCGCGGGCATATCGAGGAGGACATGCTCGACGAGGCCTATGTGGAGCATGACGCCGCCAAGAAGCTGATCGCCGAACTGGAGGCCAGCGCCCCCGACGAGGCCTTCTATGACGCCAAGGTGAAGGTCCTGTCCGAGGAGATCGAGCACCACGTCGGCGAGGAAGAAAAGCGCGCTGAGGGTATGTTCGCCCAGGCGAAGAAGGCGGGCCTCGACATGGAGGAGCTCGGCGAGCGGATGGCCGCCCGCAAGGCCGATCTGATGAGCCAGGCCAAGGCCGGCGCCGAACTGCCGGCCGAGCCGACGACGTTCAAGGCCTGAACGATCGGCTCATTCCCGCGACTGCCGGAGCGTAGGTGAATCTGCGGCGGCGCCAGAACCGACTGGCGCCGCTGTTTGATGCGTGCGCGCGGGGAACAGCACTCAACGGCGCCGTCTCCCTCGGGCTTGACCCGAGGGCCCAGAAACGCGAGGTCGCAGGGCTAGCTCTGTGCTGTCCGCGCGTCTGGATGCTCGGGTCAAGCCCGAGCAAGACGGGAAGAATGTGTTCTTGCCCAGGATGTCCACCGCGACTTTCCCTACGCCGCGCCGTGGGTGCGCACGAGGTGGGCGAGTTCGTCGCGGAACCTCTCCCCGGCCGCGTCGAGCGGGGCCAGGAAGCGCGTCTCCATGCGGGTCACGGCCGGCTGCATCTCCCGCAGCACCTCTGCGCCGCCGGCCTCCAGCGCCAGGGTGCGGCGCCGCCGGTCCAGGGGATCGCGGCGGCGGGCGATATAGCCGCGGGCCTCCAGCAGCTTGATGGTGGGGGCGAGGCTGGATCTCGCGGCGGCGTACAGTTTCAGAGTGCTTGGCCCGCCGCTGGCGAAGGCGGCGATCCGCGCCAGCTCCCCGTATTCGCCCATGGTCAGGCCGAACGCCGACGCTTCCTCGTGGAACAGGGCGGCGAGCACCTGCTGGCTCCGGCGCAGCAGGAAGTCCGTCCGTTCGAACAGGGGCAGACGCTCGCCCTCGGGCGCCCAGGCGGGGGCGTCGGAGGCGCCGTTGTGGGCCAGCGCCAGCAGGGCCTCCTTCAGGTCGTCGGCCTCGGCGGGCAGGATCGGCGCCCACAACACCGCGCTGGCGCTGTCCTGGATGGAGTCCGCCTGACGGGCGAGGCGGTGGGTCCGGGGCGTGGGGACGAGGGTGCGGCGTCGGTGCTCGGCCAGGGTGCGGGCGGCGAGGCCCTTCATTTCCAGTCCATCGGCGATCAGGATCAGGTCCGCGAGGCCCAGCCCCAGGAACCGCGCCAGGGCGATCTGATCGAACCCGCCCGGCCGGGCGGCCAGGGCGGTGGCCACCTCGGCCTCCGCGGGCGTCACCCCCAGGGCGGCCAGCTCAGGGACCAGGGCGGCGTGGAACACCTGCTGCGTCTGACGCAACAGGAAGCCGATCCGGCGGCGAATGGCCGTCGGATCGAGGTCGATCCAGGCTTGAGAAGCGCGGGTGCGCCGAGGGTCCCCCTGCATCCGCCCATGATGCGCAGGACAAGGTGAGCGAGCTGCAAACATTCATAAATAATTCCGAAGCTTGACGGGAGCTTTCCGGCGCCTTTCTTCACCCCATGGCCGTCGATCTCATCGCCCTGACCCCGGAACACGCCGTCGACGTTGCGTCGGGGGACCAGACCCTGTTCGGCGGCGCCGTGAACGCCGCCAAGGTGGCCGGGCTGGTGCGCAACCTCGCCGCCGCCCAGGCCGAGCTTTACCGCCGCACGGGCGCTGTCCCGCCGTGGATCGGCTATCTGGCGCGGGACCCGGCCTCCAATGCGGTGGTAGGCGCCTGCAGCTTCGTCGGCGCGCCCCGGGACGGCGAGGTGGAGATCGCCTATTTCACCTTCCCCGGCGCCGAGGGGCGCGGGTGGGGCGCCGGCATGGCGGCGGCCCTGGTGGCCCTGGCCTGGAGCGAGCCCGAGGTCGTGCGCCTGATCGCCCACACCCTGCCCGAAGAGGGGCCTTCGACGAAGATCCTCTCCCGCCTGGGGTTCAGCCCCGTCGGCGAATCTACGGACCCCGAGGCCGGGCCGGTGTGGAAGTGGGCGTTGGCGCGGTAGCACTGGTCCTCCTCCCCCGCGCGCGGGGGAGGGTAGGGTTGGGGGAGGCCGCTTGCGGAGCCCTTTCCGGCGAAGCCCCCCTCTGTATCTCCCCCCGCAAGCGAGGGGAGAGGTGCGAGACTCAAACCGCCGCCACCAATCCCCCCGCCTGCGCCGCCAGCTCGAAGGATCGCACCCGGGCGGCGTGGTCGTGGATCTGGGCGGTGATCATCAGCTCGTCTGCGCCGGTGCGCTGGATGAAGCCCTCCATCTGCAGCCGCACCGTTTCCAGCGACCCCACGGCGCAGCAGGACAGGGCCTGATCGAGCATGGCCTGCTCCATCGGCTCCAGTTGCAAGCCGCGCTTGGGCCGGGGCAGGGGGGCCGGCGCGCCGCGGCGAAGGTTGAGGAAGGCCTGCTGCAGGGAGGTGAAGAGGTAGTGCGCCTCCTCGTCGGTGTCGGCGGCGATCACGTTGTAGCCCAGCATCACATAGGGGGCCGGGTTGGCCTCCGAGGGGCGGAAGCGGGCGCGGTAGATCTCGACCGCCTGCGTCATCATCTGCGGCGCGAAGTGGGAGGCGAAGGCGAAGGGGACGCCCAGCGCCGCGGCGAGCTGCGCCCCGAAGGTCGACGATCCCAGGATCCACACCGGCACCTTGGTCCCGGCCCCCGGCACCGCCGTCACCCGCTGCCCCGGCTGCGGATCGCCCAGGTAGGCGATCAGCTCCATCACATCGCGGGGGAAGTTGTCCACGTCCCCGGCCAGGGTGCGGCGCAGGGCCTGGGCGGCCGGCTGGTCGGTCCCCGGCGCGCGGCCGAGGCCGAGGTCGATGCGGCCGGGAAACAGGGCGGCGAGGGTGCCGAACTGTTCGGCGATCACGAGGGGCGCGTGGTTGGGCAGCATGACGCCCCCGGCGCCGATCCGCATGGTGGAGGTCGCCGCCGCCACCTGGCCGATCACCACCGCGGTGGCCGCGCTCGCCACCCCCGGCATGTTGTGATGCTCCGCCAGCCAGTAGCGGCGATAGCCCAACTGCTCCGCGTGGCGGGCGAGGTCGATGGTGTTCCGCAGGGCCTGGCCGGCGTCGCCGCCTTCGAGGATGGGGGCGAGGTCGAGAACGGAGAGGGGCGTCATGACATGCATATAGGCGCCCTGTGTCTGGCCCCAATCCGAATGGGGTCCGCGTGCGGAACTGGCACGAACCATGCTAGGTTAACTGTCATCGTACCAGTTCCAACCGGCAGGACGCTTACCCTTGGCCTTCCCGAAGATTCCCGTTGCGCCCGCCCTGGTGATGGGCGGCGCCACCGCCCTCCTGCTGGGGGTCGCCGCCGCCGGGACGCTGCTGCCCAGCGATCCTGTGAGCGTCTTCTCCGAGGACACCCAGATGTCGGCGACCGGAAAGTTGATCCAGGTGGCCGTCGCGCCGCCGCCGAAGACGGTGGTGGCCCCGGCCGAATCCAAGCTGCCGACCATGCCGGACAATCTTGGCGACACCCCCGTGTTCCACGCCGGCCTGCAGTCCCCCCCGGTCGCCCCGGTTCCGGCGCCTCAGGCCCGCCGCCGGGCGGTGGTTGAAGACCCTGCCTATGACGACGAGGACGAGGCGGTGGAGGTCGAACCCCGCTACGCCCGCAACCAGCCCCGCTGGCGCGACGCCCCGGTGGTGATCGAGGAATACGCCCCGAGCCGCTATCGCCCCGAGCCCTATCGCGAGGCCCGCAACAACCGCTACGACGAGCCCTACGGCGCCCGCGGCTACGATCCCCGCGGCGGCTACGGCGCCCCGCGCGAACAGGACTATAGCCGCGCCCCGGCGCCCGCCTACGCCCAGCCCTATTACCGCTACGCCGAGCCGGTCTACGAAGGCCGCTACGGGCGGTAGGGACGAGCCCGCTCAAAATTCAATACTCCGCATCCCCCGCGAAGGCGGGGGCCCAGCCGCGACGCGCCACGAAGGTTGCAGGGCTGAATTCCCGCCTTCGCGGGGAATGCGGTTTAAGGCGAGGGGGCGAATCCTCTCCCCGCGCGGTCAAAGGTCTCCAGGCACAAGGCCTGGGATGACGGCGTTTAGTTGATCCGCCGCCGGTTCAGCGTTGCTGCGGCGCCCAGCGCCAGGATCACGAGGCTGGCGAGCAGCGGCAGGTTGGCGAGGTCGGGTTTGGGAACACGCTCGGCCACGAACACGCCGATCAGGCCCCAGGCGATGGGAATGGCGTAGGCGATCAGCCGTGTTCGCCAGGTGACGTAAAGCGCGGCGATGGTCACCGCCAGCACTCCGCCCGCGGCCCAGACCGGGGCGGTAGACGTGGTGATGATCCCCTTGGCTGTCAGCACCGTCAGCAGGTTCAGGGCCGAGGCGATGGTCAGCCAGCCGGCCAGGAGGCCCAGCGGCCACAGCACGAACAGCCGGTCGCGCCCTTCGGCCCTGCGGATATAGCTCGACCGGTCCAGCAGGGGCTCCACCGCCGCCAGGGCCGAGGCGAAGATGATGACCACCGTGGCCCACTTGAGGTCGAGGGCGGCGGCCACGATCCAGACTCCGCAGCCGAAGATGGCCGCCGCCGAGGGCCAGCCGAACCGGCGCAGCAGCGGGGTCTCCGGGGTCTTGGGCAGCGCCTGATAGACCGCATAGGCGATCAGCCCGAGATAGATGACGCTCCAGATCGAGAAGGCGTAGCCCTCGGCCCGCAGGGTGGTGTTCCCATCGGCGGCGAACTCGGCCTGCGACAGGCCGAGTCCCATCCCCATCTGCACGGCGGGCACAGCGATGGCGAACACCGTCGCGGCCAGGACGGCGACGACACGCAGAGGGGGCTTTGAGATCGGTTTGGTCACAGGAGAATAGCGCCTGAAGTCGGTCCCAGGTTCCAGTGAAGCTAGCGGCTCCACGCCGGGTTGGCGAAGCGTTTCGCCAGGAAGTCGAGCAGGGCGGTGACGCGGGCGGGGCGGGGGCCGCCGGGGGGGCTGACGATGTTGAGGGCGATGGGGGGCATGAACCAGTCGGGCATCGCCGTCTCCAGACGACCGTCCCGAAGCGCATCCCAGATCATAAAGTCCGGCTGCACCGCGACGCCGAGGCCGGCGACCAGGGACGGGAACAGCACGTCGGCGTTGTTGGTGCGCAGCGGCCCGGCGGGGCGGACGGTGGCCTCTTCCCCTTCGGCGTTGACGAACCGCCAGACCCCCGGCGTCGGCAGGTAGGCGTAGCCGAGGCAGGCGTGGCGGGCGAGGTCGCGGGGATGTTCCGGCCGGCCGTGCCGCTCGAAATAGGCCGGGGACCCGACAAGGCGGCGTCCCACCGGGCAGAGCCTGCGGGCCAACAGGGAGGAGTCGGGCAGGGCGGCGATGCGCAGGGCGAGGTCGAAGCCCCCGCCGATCAGATCGATCGTCTCGTCGCTGCAGTGCAGGTCCACCTGCACGTCGGGATATTCGGCGAAGAAGGCGGGCAGGGCGGGGCCGACATGGGCGATGCCGAAGGACATGGGGGCGGCGAGACGGACGAGCCCCCGCGGCGCGGCGGATTGGGCCAGAGCGTCCCCCTCCGCGGCCTCGCCCTCGGCGAGGATGCGCGTGGCCCGGTCCACCAGCAGCCGTCCCGCCTCGGTCAGGGACAACCGGCGCGAGGTGCGATGGAACAGCCGGGCGCCGAGACGCGTCTCCAACCGGGTGATGGCCTTGGAGACGGTGGCCTTGGACAGGGCCAGATCGGCGGCCGTGCCGGCGAAGGAGCGGGTCTCCGCCACCTTGGCGAAGATGGCCCAGGCCTCGAGATCGGGGAGTTTTGGCATCGCACTTTTCGAAACGATAGGTTTCGGACGTTTCTATTTCAGTTTCGATCCTGAGGCCTATCTTCTCCTCAAGCAAGCGCGGCCTTGGGTGGCGGCGCGGGAGACACGACGATGATCGAACGGAGAGCTTACAAGGACCTCGGCGGCGCCGACCACGGCTGGCTGAACACCAAGCATCACTTCTCGTTCGCCGACTATTATGACCCGCAGCGGGTCCACTGGGGCGATCTGCGCGTCTGGAATGACGACGAGATCGCGCCGGGCACGGGCTTCCCTGCCCACCCGCATGCCGACATGGAGATCATCACCTACGTCCGCGAGGGCGCCATCACCCACCAGGACAGTGTCGGCAACAAGGGCCGTACCGAGGCGGGCGACGTGCAGGTGATGAGCGCCGGCTCGGGCATCCGCCATGCCGAGTACAACTTGGAAAAGGACACGACCAAGATCTTCCAGATCTGGATCCTGCCCAAGACCCGCGGTGGGGCGCCGTCGTGGGGCGCCAAGCCCTTCCCCAAGGGCGAGCGGGCCGGAAAGTTCGTGACCCTGGCCAGCGGCTATGAGGCCGACGCTGACGCCCTGCCGATCCGTACCGATGCGCGGGTGCTGGGCGCCACGGTCAAGGCCGGCGAGACCGCCGAATATCCCATCGGCGCCGCCCGTCACGGCTACCTCGTCTCGGCCAAGGGGACGGTGGAGGTGAACGGCGTTCGGCTCGACCCGCGCGACGGGGCGGCGGTGTCCGGCGAGGATGTGATCCGGGTGACCGCGGTGGACGACGCCGAGATCGTCCTGGTCGACGCGGCCTGATTTTCAACCTGCAAACCTGAGGAGACGGCCGATGGCCAAGGTTCTGGTGCTCTACTATTCCGCCTACGGGCACATCGAGAAAATGGCCGAAGCCGTCGCCGAGGGCGCGCGGGAGGCCGGGGCGAGCGTGGACATCAAGCGCGTCCCGGATCTCGTGCCCGAGGAGATCGCCAGGAAGTCCTACTACAAGATGGATCAGGCGGCTCCGGTGGCCACCATCGAGGACCTGCGGGGGTACGACGCCATCGTGGTGGGCGTGGGCACGCGGTTCGGGCGGATGGCCTCGCAGATGGCCAACTTCCTGGATCAGGCGGGGGGCCTGTGGGCCTCCGGCGCCCTGAACGGCAAGGTGGGGGCGGCCTTCACCTCCACCGCCACCCAGCACGGGGGGCAGGAGACCACCCTGTTCTCCATCGTCACCAACCTGCTGCACTTCGGCATGGTGATCGTGGGCCTGCCCTACAGCTTCCAGGGCCAGATGCGGCTCGACGAGGTGGTGGGCGGCGCGCCCTACGGCGCCACCACTATCGCCGGCGGCGACGGTTCTCGCCAGCCCAGCGCCACCGAACTCGACGGCGCGAAGTTCCAGGGAAAGCTGGTGGCGGAAACGGCCATCAAGCTGCACGGTTAGGGCGCGGGCGCGCAGATTTTTTGTCCGTCACCCTCGGGCCTGTCCCGAGGACCCATTAACGCGTCATGCTCAGGACTAGATTTGCGCGCGTCGCGTCAATGGGCCCTAGGCACAAGGCCTAGGGTGACGGTGTTTTGTTGAGGATGGGACCATGATCGAACTCGTCATCGAACAGCGGCGCATCGACCTTGGCGGGTTCGAGGTCGGGCGGGTGCTGCCCTACGCCAAGCACCGGATGGTGGGTCCCTTCATCTTCTTCGACCACATGGGGCCGGCGACCTTCCCCAAGGGCTTCCCCAGGACTGTCGACGTGCGGCCGCACCCGCACATCGGCCTCTCCACCATCAGCTATCTGTTCGAGGGGGAGATGACCCACCGCGACAGCGTCGGCGCGGTGCAGGAGATCCGCCCGGGCGAGGTCAACTGGATGACCGCCGGGCGGGGGATCACCCACTCCGAGCGGTTCGAGCATCTGCGCAGCCAGGGCGGGCCGATGAACGGCATCCAGACCTGGGTGGCCCTGCCGGTGGAGTTCGAGGAGACCGATCCTGCCTTCGTCCACGTCCCGGGGGGCGAACTGCCCACCTATGAAGGCGGCGGCATGTGGGCCAGGCTGATCGTCGGCGAGGCCTTTGGCGCCAAGTCGCCGGTCAAGACCCACTCGCCCATGTTCTACGTCCACTGGCGCCTCGACGCCGGGGCGAAGGCGAACCTGCCGGCCGAATACCCGGAGCGCGCCGCCTATGTGGCCTCCGGCGTGGTGGAGGTGGACGGACGCGAATTCACCGAAGGCCAGATGATGGTGTTCAGCCCCGGCCAAGCCATCACCTTCGAGGCCAAGACGCCGGCCATCGTCATGCTGCTGGGCGGCGAGCCCGTGGGGCCGCGCTTTATCGAATGGAACTTCGTCGCCTCGTCCAAGGACCGCATCGAGCAGGCCAAGGCCGACTGGCGCGCCGGCCGCATGAAACTGCCCGACGCCGACGACCAGGAGTTCATCCCGCTCCCCGAACCCACGCCGCCGGCGAACCCGATGTCGTGACTCAGGTCTCCCCCCCTCGTTTGCGGGGGGGAGGCGGGGAAAGGCCGCTCGCGGAGCCCTATCCTGAGAGGCCCCCCTTTTGATCTCCCCCCGCAAGCGGGGGGAGAGGGGTTATCCGCGCCTAACCCACCTTCTCGAACGGCGCGCTGATGGTCAGCGTCACCTCGTCGCCGATGGCCGGCAGGTAGGTCTTCACGCCGAAGTCGCTGCGCTTGAACTTGCCGGTGGCTTCGAAGCCGACGGTGTACTTCTTGTTCATCGGGTTGCCGCCATGGGCCAGCAGGCGGGCGTTGAGCACGATCGGCTTGGTCACCCCATGCAGGGTCAGGTTGCCGGTGATGGTGGCGCGGCCGGGGCCGGTCACCGCCACGGTGGTCGACTTGAAGGTGGCGGTGGGGAACTTGCCGGCGTCGAGCCAGTCGGCGCTCTTCAGCTCCTTGTTCAGGGTGTCGTTCATGGTGTGGAGGCCGTCGATCGGAACGGTCACCTCCACCGAGCTGGCGCCGGGCTTGGCCGGGTCCAGCTTGGCCGTCGCCTTGGTCCCGGCGAAGTCGCCGTACCAGGTGGAGAGGCCGAGGTGCGAGACCGAGAACAGCACCTGCGCGTGGCTGGTGTCGAGGGCGTAGGCGCCGCCCTGCACCGTCTTCGGGTCGGCGCTGGGGCCGGCGGGGGCGGCCGCCTGGGCGGCGATGCCGAGGGCGAGTGCGGCGGTCAGGCCGCTAGCAGCGAGCATCAGTTTGGTCTTCATCTGTGGTCTTCCTTTTAAGAGGGGGCGCAGGGACGCTAACCCCGGTTAGGCAGGCCGTCGAATTTGGGGAGGGATGGGTCGAAGAAATCCCAGGCTACCGCGTCCTTCACATAGATGACGTTCTGCGGCGACACCTGCCCGGGCTCGTCCAGCGATCCGACCTGCACCATGATCACCTCGCCCGGCAGGTCGCCGGAGGTGTAGAGCCGCCCGGCGCAGGTCCCGCAGAAGTGGCGCGTCACCGCCCCGCCGGATTCCCCACGGTTGGTGAAGGTCTGCGGCGTTCCGGCTATCTCGAGCTGGCTGTTGTGGATGCCGAGGATGGTGGTGTGGCCGGTGCCGGTCGCCTTCTGGCAGTCCTTGCAGCAGCACTGGCTGACGAACAGCGGCTCGCCCCTGATCTCATAGCGGATCGCCCCGCACAGACAGCCGCCCTTCATCGCCTCGCTCCCATTTGCTCTTTGACGCTCACTATGCACGGTCGCGGGCCGGCGGAGCCATAGGCAAACTCATGGCCCGTTTTGGCGCCCCGCGCCTCATTCAATTCGTCACCCTCGGCCCTGTGCCGAGGGCCCATTCGCGCGGCATCTTCAAGGCTGGGTCTGCGCGTGCCGAGATAATGGATCCCAGGCAGAAGGCCTGGGAAGACGGTGTCTGGGGAGGTGGTGCGCCTTTCCCGGGACGTCCCCCCGAAGAAAAATCGAACCCCCACTGAACCTTGGCCGCAGATCGCCTATATCCTGCCGACTCATGCAGCCGATCATTTCCGTCAAGAACCTGACCAAGACCTATGCCGGGGGTTTCACGGCGCTCAAGGACATCAACCTCGAGATCAGGAAGGGCGAGATCTTCGCCCTGCTGGGGCCGAACGGCGCCGGCAAGACGACCCTGATCAGCATCATCTGCGGCATCGTCAATCCGGGGGAGGGGACGGTGCTGGCCGACGGCCACGACATCGTGCGCGACTACCGCGCCGCCCGCTCCAAGATCGGCCTCGTCCCGCAGGAACTGACCACCGACGCCTTCGAGACCGTATGGGCCACCTGCAGCTTCAGCCGCGGCCTGTTCGGCAAGCCCCCCAATCCGGCCCACATCGAGAAGGTGCTGAAGCAGCTCTCCCTCTGGGACAAGAAGGACAACAAGATCCGCACCCTGTCCGGCGGCATGAAGCGCCGGGTGCTGATCGCCAAGGCCCTGAGCCACGAGCCGCAGATCCTGTTCCTGGACGAACCCACCGCCGGCGTCGACGTGGAGCTGCGCCGGGACATGTGGGAGGTGGTGCGCGAGCTGCGCGACGCGGGCGTCACCATCATCCTGACCACCCACTACATCGAGGAAGCCGAGGAGATGGCCGACCGGGTGGGGGTGATCAGCCGCGGCCAGATCATCCTGGTCGAGGACAAGACCACCTTGATGCGCAAACTCGGCAAGAAGCAGCTCACCATCGACCTGCAGGAGCCGGTGGAGGCCGTGCCCGCCTCCCTGTCGGGTTACAAGCTGGAGCTGGGGCCTGGGGGCAACAGCCTCGTGCACACCTATGAGTCTGACGCCGACCGCGCCGGCATCCCGACCCTGCTGCGCGCCATCGGCGAGGCGGGGCTGGAGTTCAAGGACCTGCATACCGAGCAGAGTTCCCTCGAGGACATCTTCGTCGATCTGGTGAGGACCCGGGCATGAACTTCTACGCCGTCCGCGCCATCTACTATTTCGAGATGCACCGCACCTGGCGGACGCTGATGCAGAGCGTCGTGTCGCCGGTGCTGTCCACCGCCCTCTATTTCATCGTGTTCGGCTCGGCCATCGGCTCGCGCATGAGCAGCGTGGGGGACGTTCCCTACGGCGCCTTCATCGTGCCGGGGCTGATCATGCTGTCCCTGCTGACCCAGAGCATCTCCAACGCCTCGTTCGGCATCTACATGCCCAAGTTCGCCGGCACCATCTACGAGGTGCTGTCCGCGCCGGTCTCCTACGTGGAGATACTGCTGGGCTATGTGGGGGCGGCGGCCAGCAAGTCGATCATCCTGGGGCTGATCATCCTGGCCACCTCCTACCTGTTCGTGCCGCTCAGGATCGAGCATCCGGTGTGGATGCTGGCCTTCCTGGTGCTGACGTCGGTGACCTTCAGCCTGTTCGGCTTCATCATCGGGGTGTGGGCGGACGGGTTCGAGAAGCTGCAACTGGTGCCGATGCTGATCGTGACGCCCCTGACCTTCCTCGGCGGCAGCTTCTATTCGATCAGCATGCTGCCGCCCTTCTGGCAGAAGGTGACCCTGTTCAACCCGGTGGTCTATCTGGTCAGCGGCTTCCGCTGGGCCTTCTTCGGCCACTCCGACGTCGGCGTGGGCATCAGCCTCGGAATGACCTTCGTCTTCCTGCTCGCCTGCCTGGCGGGGGTGTGGTGGATCTTCAGGACGGGCTACCGGCTGAAGACGTAAGGCTCTCTCATGCTCGGCGCGCCTGGATGCTCGGGTCAGGCCCAAGCAGGACGGGCTTACTTGATGACGGCCTCCGCCTCTTCCGCTCGCCGCGCCACCGCCATCCCCAGGATCGCCGCCGCCAGCAGCACCAGGGCGGCGACGAAGAAGGCCGTGCCCACGTGGGGGAAGAGGGGCTGCTTCTCCACTGAGGCGGCGTAGATCGAGCCGAACACGACGGGGGCGATCACCCCGGCGATGCTGGCCACGCTCATGTTGGCGCCCTGGAGCTGGCCCTGCTGGCTCTCCGACACCCGCTGGGTCATCAGCGACTGCAGGGTGGGCATGGCGAGGCCCCACAGGGCGTTGGGCAGCATGGCGAGGGCGAACATCAGGCCGGTGGGCGCAAGACCCATGCAGGCCACCCCCGCCGCTCCGCCGAACAGCCCCAGGATCATGGTGTTGCGGTCCCCCAGGCGCTTGACCACCGGGCCGGTCAGCACCCCTTGCACCACCACGTCCAGCGCGCCGACCAGGGCCAGCACTAGCCCGACCTCCCAGGCGCTCCAGCCATAGCGGTGGGCGGCGTAGAGTACGAACACCGCCGAGAACATGTGGTGGGCGAAGTAGAGCAGGAAGTTCACCACCGCGAGGCCGTAGAGCTCGGCCTGCGACCGCAACAGCTTCATCGCCCCGAACGGGTTGGCGCGGCTCCAGGCGAAGGCCATGCGATGCTCCTTCGCCAGCGATTCCGGCAGGACGAACACCCCATAGAGGAAGGTCGCCGCCCCCAGCCCCGCGGCCACCCAGAAGGGCGTGCGCGGGGAAATCTCCCCCAGCACTCCGCCCAAGAGCGGGCCGGCCACGAAGCCGGCGGAGAAGGCCGCGCCGATCAGGCCGTAGGCCTTGGCCCGCCCCTCCGGCGGGGTGACGTCGGCCATATAGGCGTAGGCGGTGGTGAAGCTGGCCGAGGTGATCCCGGCGATGATCCGCCCCAACGCCAGCCACCACAGGTTGGGGGCCAGCGCCATCAGCACATAGTCCGCCGTCAGCCCGGCCGCGGAGATCAGCAGCACCGGGCGGCGGCCATACCGGTCCGACAGGGAGCCGATCAGCGGCGAGGCGACGAACTGCATCAGCGCCCACAGGGCCACGAACACCCCGTTGAGCACCCCGGCGCGGGCGTTGGAGCCGGCGAATTCCTCGATCAGGGGCGGCAACACGGGGATGACGATCCCCATGGCCACCACGTCCAGGACGGCGATGACGAAGATGAAGGCGATCGCCGCCTTTCGGCGCGCGGGGGCGGGAGACGGCATGGGTCACTCGGGGGCGGGCGGCCCCTACATAGAAGCCAAGAGCCCGCGGCCGCCAGGAGTTCCTTTGGTCTAGCCGGACTGGCCGCCCTGGCGGGACAGGGCTTTCAGCTCGTCCTGGCTGGGGTTGGCGACCAGGACGATGTCGGTGGCGCGGCGCCACTCGGGGGTGTCCTTGGTCAGCATCTCGCGGGCGCGCAGGGCGAAGATGCGGGCCTGGGGCAGGTCGCCGATGGAATAGCGCTCCTCGGCGGCGGCGAGGCGCGCCTGACCGGCGTCGCCCTTGGCGTCATAGGCCTGGGCCATCAGCCGCCAGGCGAAGGCGTTGTCCTTCTCGAAGGCCAGCGCCTTCTGCAACTCGCCGATCACCTCGTCGGCGCGCTTGGGATCGTCCTGGGAGATGATCGACTGGGCGAGATTGATGCGTAGCAGGGGCGCCTTGGGCATCAACTCCACCGACTTGCGGTGCGGCGCCTCGGACTCCTTGGTGCGGCCGGATTCGAACAGCACCTGACCCTTCAACTCCCACAGGTAGGGATTGTCGGGGTGCTCGTCGATCAGGGCGTCGATGGCCTTCAAGGCTCGACCGGTCTCCGTCGCCTTGTAATAGGCGATCGCCCGGGCGTAGCGGGCCGGGTAGGAGGTGTCGGTCTCCTTGTATTTGATGAAGGTCTGGGCCGGCGGTTCGATGAAGCCATGAAGCTTGGCCTTCATCACGGCGTGGGCTTCCAGCGCCTCGGGGGTGTCGGGGGTGTTGTAGTCCTTCTGCTCCTCCGCCCGCCGCCGCAGCAGTTCGATCCGGTTGGAGGAGATCGGGTGGCTCTGGAAGAAGGGGAAGCGCCGCGCCTCGGAGAACACTTCCTCGTAGCGGAAGTTGTCGAAGAAATCGACGAGGCCCTTGGACGACATGTGGGCGCGATTGAGATAGGTGATCGCCGCCTGGTCGGCCGCCGCCTCCTGGGTCCGCGAATAGCCCAGCGCCCCCAGGGTGCCGAAATACTGCGACGAGGACAGCAGGGCCGCCGCCGCGTCGGGCGCCCCCGCCGCTGCGGCCAGGATGCCGAGGCCGAGGGTCAGCAGGAAGGGCGTCATCGCCGCCTTGGTCATGTCGCCGGAGCGGGCGAGGTGGCCGCCGGCCATGTGGCCGGTTTCGTGGGCGATGACCCCCAGCATCTGGTTCGGGTTCTCGGTCTCCTGGATGAAGCCGGTGAACAGGAACATCTGCTGGCCCTGCGCCACGAAGGCGTTGAGCTGCTTGTCGCCGATGATGTGGATCTTGACGTCGGCCGGGTTCAGACCCGCGGCGGCGAAGATCGGCTCCGCCTCCTTGCGGACGATGGCCTCGATCTCGGTGTCGCGGATGTCCGGCGGAGGCGCCTGGGCGAAGACCGCCGCCGGTACGAACGCCGCCGCAAGCGCCCCCATCATGAGGGCGAGGAAACGGGCGCGCACCGGACGTAAGTCCATCGGGAACTCCAAAATTCGCCCCAAGCCTATCCGCAAAGCGGACGGCGCGCCCGTTCCAATCGTACTCTTCCTAGCCCCGGCGCCACCAGCCCCTTTTGGGTTGGGTCGCCGGCGCGGTGATTTCCGCAGGGTCCGCCACGGTTTCGAGCACGGGGGCGGGGGCCTCCGGCTCCGGCGCGGCGGCGACGATCGGGGCGGGCTCGGGCGCCGCTTCAGCCACCGGTTCCGGCGCGACCGCCGGGGCGGCCGCCTTCCTGGCGCGGGAGGCGCGGGCCGGCTTGGCGGGCGCCTCGGCGGCTTCGGCCGCTTCGACGGGCTCCGCGGCGGCCTTCTTGGCGCGGCTGCGACGGGCCGGCTTGGCCGGGGCCTCGGCAGGCGCTTCGACCGCTACCGGCGTCGGCGCAGGCTCGGCGACCTCCGCCACGGCTTCCAACACAGGGGCTTCCGCGGCGGGGGCTTCCGTTGCGGCGGTCTTCTTGGCGCGGCTGCGGCGGGCGGGCTTGGCCGGGGCCTCCGCCGCCGGTTCGACCGGCGCTTCGGCGACGACGTCGGCCTGGGCCGTCTCGGCGACGGCTACAGCGACCGCCACCGGATCGGGTGTGGGGACTTCGGCGGCCAGCACCTCAGCCGCGGCGGGATCGTCCTTCCAGCCATAGACGCCTTCGCCCTGGGCGGCGCGCTCGCCGCGCCCACGGCCGCCACGGCGGCGACGCCGTCCGCGTTCGCCGCGCTCGCCACGTTCGCCCTCGCCGTCACGGCCCTGGCCGAAGGCGCGGGGCGCCTGCTCGGACGGGGCGGCGTCGGCCGCCACGGCGGCGACGACCGGCTCCCGCCGCGGGCCGCCGTCATGGGCGTCGCGCCAGGCATAGACCGCGCCGCCTTGGCCTCGGACCTCGCGCCAGACGTAGGGATCGGGGCCCGAGCCGCCTTCTTCGCGACCCCGGCGACCGCCGCGGCGACCGCGGCGGCGACGGCGGCGCGCGCCTTCGCTGTCGCCATCGGCGGCGAAGCCGGCGCCTTCGGGACGGTCTTCGTCTTCCTCGTCGTCGTTGTCGGCGCCCTCCGCCGAGGCGGGAGCGCGTTCGCCGCGATCCTCGTGTTCGTCACGGCGTCCGCCACGGCGGCGGCGACGGCGGCGACGGCGACCGTCGCTGTCGGTCTCGCCCTCGCCGTTGGCGCGGCGGGCTTCGGACCGGCCGCCTTCGGCGTCCGCTTCGTCCTCAGCTTCGTCTTCTTCTTCCTCGTCCACCTCGTCGGGGATGTCCTCGTCGGCGACGAAGTCGTCCGCCGCCGTCAGGCTGCCGCGCGATACGGCGGCCGAGGAAGTCTCCTCGATCCGCTCCCGCATGATGCGGTTCTCGCTGCGTTCGATGGCGTGCTCGGACTGGCCGAGCGCAGGATCGACGGTGATGGTGATGGAGATGTCGTGCGCCGTCTCGAGCCGGGCGAGGAAGGCCCGCTTCTCGTTCAGCACATAGAGGGCGATGGGGGTGGGCAGGCGGACGGTGATCGACCCGCCTTCGCCGCGGGCGCACTCCACCTCGATGGCGCGCAGGGCCGACAGGGCGCTGGATTCCACCGAGCGGATGCGCCCGGTGCCCTGGCAGTGTTCGCAGACGTGGGTGGCGCCTTCCAGCACGCCCATGCGGCGGCGCTGGCGGCTGATCTCCATCAGGCCGAAGGGCGAGATCTTGCCCATCTGCACCCGGGCGCGGTCGTCGGCGAGGCAGTCCTTCAGCTTCTTCTCGACGGCGCGATTGTTCTTCGACTCATCCATATCGATGAAGTCGATGACGATCAGGCCGGCGAGGTCGCGCAGGCGAAGCTGGCGGGCGGCCTCCTCGGCCGCCTCCATATTGGTCTTGAGGGCGGTGGCCTCGATGTTCCGCTCACGCGTGGCGCGGCCGGAGTTGACGTCGATGGCGACCAGGGCCTCGGTCTGGTTGATCACCAGATAGCCGCCGGACTTCAGCGGCACGTTGGGCGAGTGGATCTGCGCCAGCTGGTCTTCGATCTTGTATTTGACGAAGAGGGGCGTCGCCTCGCGGTGCTGGATCACCTTCTTGGCCTGCGAGGGCATGATCATCCGCATGAAGTCGCGGGCCTCGCGGTAGCCTTCCTCGCCCTCCACCAGGATGGAGTCGACATCCTTGTCGTACATGTCGCGGATGGCGCGTTTGACGAGGTCTTCCTCCTCGTAGATCAGCGCCGGGGCGATGGACTTCAGCGTCGCCTCGCGGATCGTCTCCCACAGGCGCAGCAGATATTCATAGTCGCGCTTGATCTCGGGCTTGGTGCGCGCCGCGCCGGCGGTGCGGATGATCACCCCCATGCCGTGCGGAACTTCCAGGCTCTGGGCCGCCGCCTTCAGGCGCTTGCGGTCGGGGGCGTTGGTGATCTTGCGGCTGATGCCGCCGCCGCGGGCCGTGTTGGGCATCAGCACGCAATAGCGGCCGGCCAGGGAGAGGTAGGTGGTGAGGGCGGCGCCCTTGTTGCCCCGCTCTTCCTTCACGACCTGCACCAGCATGATCTGCCGGCGCTTGATGACTTCCTGGATCTTGTAGCGGCGCATCAGCCGGCGGCGGCGACGCTCCAGCTCGGCGTCGACGTCGTCTTCGTCGTCATCCTCGTCGTCCGAATCGGAGGCGGCGCGCGGCTCGTCGTCGTCCTCGGCCGCTTCGCGCATCAGCGCTTCGCGGTCGGCCACCGGGATCTGGTAGTAGTCCGGATGGATCTCGTTGAAGGCCAGGAAGCCATGGCGATTGCCGCCATACTCCACGAACGCCGCTTGCAGGCTGGGTTCGACCCGGGTGACCTTGGCGAGATAGATGTTGCCGCGAAGCTGGCGGCGGGACTGGTTTTCTAGGTCAAGTTCGTCAATTCGTGTTCCGTCCAGCACGACAACGCGGGTTTCCTCCGCGTGGGCGGCGTCGATCAGCATTCTTTTGGTCATCTAAAGTTTCTCCGCGGCGCGCGCCGAACACGTGGTTCGGGGGCCGGACAGGGGGGCGCGCGCCAAGGACGCCGTCGCGACGCGGCGCAAGCCACGTTAGGATCGAGCGACAAGGGGCGTAGGCGGCGCGGCCCATGGGTCCTCAAAAAATCGTCGCCGCGTCTTCGGGATCGAAGTGCGGCATGAAATGGCCCGCCAAACCCACGGGATAGACCGGGATGGAGCGGGAGTGCGCTGGCGCTTTGGAGTCCGGGGTCAGCCCCGAAAACCGCATGCGCGAAAGCGCGGCCTGAGACTAGCAACAATGCGGCGAAAAAGAAAAGGCGTCGCAAAGCCTTTCATCGTGATTAAGGATTTGTCTACAGGCGGTTGGCATACAGTGAATCGACCCTTGTAGCGTTTTGTATGAGGCCGCCGTGGCGCTCTCGACAGTTTCCACCCTGATCGACCCTCGCCGCTGGAGCGTGCGGCTGCGCCGCGTGCTGGCGGGCGTCGTCGCCGTGGGGGCTGCGGCCACCGTCGCGGCCGCCGCCACCAGCGAGGGCGACGCGGGCGTCCTGAAGGTCCGTCTCGGCGGCGACGCCAAGCAGACCCGCATCGTGATCGAGCTGGATCACGCGGCCCAGGGCAAGGTGCTGTCGGGGACGGATGCGGCCGACAAGGTGCTGGTCGCCCTGCCGCGGGTGAACGTGCCCGGCGACATGCAGGGGCCGGGCGCAGGCCTGATCAAGAGCTGGTCGGTGGACAGCGCCGCCGGCGCCGCCCGCATCCGCCTGGATCTGGTGCGCCCCGCGGTGGTCAAGCGCCGCTTCCTGCTCGCCCCCGGCGACGGGGTCACCGTCTATCGCTACGTCATCGACCTTGCCGACGAGGCCCCTGCGCCGCCGGTGAAGATCGCCAAGGCCGCGCCGCCGTCGCACGTCAAGCTGGCCCCCCAGCCGGCGGACAAGCTCAAGGTGGAGAAGGTCAAGGCAGAGCAGATCGAGGCGCCGCTGCAGCCGGCCACGCCGACCACCCGCGTCATCGTCATCGACGCCGGCCACGGCGGGAAGGACATCGGCGCCAGCGGGGCCGACAGCCGCGAGAAGGACGTCAACCTCGCCGCCGCCCGCGCCCTGCGCGACCGGCTGGAGCGGTCGGGCCGCTACAAGGTGGTGCTGACCCGCGACACCGACGTGTTCGTGCCCCTGGATCGCCGGGTGCAGATCGCCCGCCGCGCCAACGCCGACCTGTTCATCTCCCTGCACGCAGACGCCGGCTCCGAGGCCTCCCTCCGGGGCGCCAGCGTCTACACCCTGTCCGAGAAGGGCGCCGACCGCGCCGTGCGTCAGGCCTACGCCCAGGCGGACTGGACCGACGTGAACAACAAGGCCGAGGACGAAGCGGTGAACCGCATCCTGCTCGACCTGACCCAGCGGGGCACCGTCAACCGCTCGGCCATCTTCGCCGAGACCTTGTTGCGGCAGATCTCCCAGCGGACCCAACTGCTCAAGCGCAGCCACCGCGACGCGGGCCTCGCCGTGCTGCTCGCCCCCGACGTGCCGGCCGTGCTGCTGGAGATGGGCTTCATCACCAACAAGGACGATGAGAAGGCGCTCAACGACGCCGACGACCGCCGCAAGCTGATGGATGGGGTCGCCTCCGCCATCGACGCCTACTTCGCGCAGGAATTCCGCTACGCCCTGCGGTAACCCGCCGGCTTGACGCGGGCGGCTGGACGCGGCTTGTCTGGCGTCCCATCTCTCCGGACAAGGCCGACTCACGTCGGTCCGGATGCTAGATAGGTCGGTGTTTCGCGCCGCTTCAGATGAGCGGGAAGGGTGTCAGGTTGAATTTCGCCGGGCGTTGGGTCGCCATAGCAGGCGTCGCGGTCCTGAGCGCGATAACGGTCGCCGGCATCACCCTGGCGATCTATTCGGCGTGGCTGTTCCATGGCCTGCCGGACGCCAGCCAGCTTGCCGAATACCGCCCCCCCACCTCCACCCGCGTCTACGCCTGGGACGGCACCCTGATCGGCGAGTTCGGGCGCGAGCGGCGCATCTTCGTGCCCTATGAGCAGATCCCGCCGCAGCTGGTCCGCGCCTTCCTGGCCGCCGAGGACCGCAAATTCTACGAGCACGGGGGCATCGACATCGGCGGCATCGGCCGCGCCCTGACCCGCGACGTGTTCGCGGTGGCGCAGGGGCGGCGCCTGCAGGGCGGCTCCACCATCACCCAGCAGGTGGCCAAGAACGTCCTGCTGTCGCGGGACGCCACCTTCGGCCGCAAGATCAAGGAAGCCATCCTGGCCGGGCGGATCGAGGACACCTTGTCCAAGAACCGGATCATCGAGCTGTATCTGAACGAGATCTTCCTGGGCTACCGGTCCTACGGGGTGGGCGCCGCGGCCTTCAATTATTTCGGCAAGCCCTTGAGCGACCTCACTTTGGCGCAGATGGCCTATCTGGCGGCGCTGCCCAAGGGCCCCAACAACTACCACCCGGTGAAGGACAAGGCCGCCGCCATCGGCCGCCGCAACTGGATCATCAGCGAGATGGCGGAGCTGGGCTGGGTCTCACGCGCCGCCGCGGCCCAGGCCATGAGCGAGGACCTGATCGTCCAGTCGCGGCCGCAGCGGGCCCACTATCGCGACGCCGACTATTTCGTGGAGGAGGTGCGCCAGCGGGCGCTCGCCACCATCGGCGACAAGATCGACGACGGCGGCCTCTATCTGCGCACTACCCTCGATTCGCGTCTGCAGACCGCCGCCCGGGTGGCGCTGATGAAGGGGCTGGAAGCCTACGACCGCCGCCACGGCTGGCGCGGGGCCTGGGGCAAGGTCGATGTGGCGCCGGGCTGGGAAAAGGAGGCGGAGAAACAGTCGCCCCCCGCCGAGCGCAGCCAGTGGGAGCCTGCTGTGGTCGAATCGGTGGAGGGGGGCGCCGTCACCGTGCGCCTGACCACCGGTGAGAACGGCCCCCTCGACGCGTCGGACGTGGCCTGGGCCCGGGCAGGCAAGGGGCTGGCGACCGGCGATCTGGTGTTCGTCGAGCCGGTGGACCTGAAGAAGCTCGACAAGTTCCGCCTGCGTCAGGTGCCGGCGGTCAACGGCGCCCTGGTGGCGGTGGAGCCGCGCTCGGGCCGGGTGGTGGCGCTGGTGGGGGGCTATTCCTTCTCCCTGTCCAACTTCAACCGGGCGACCCAGGCGATGCGGCAGCCGGGCTCCTCCTTCAAGCCGTTCGTCTATGCGACGGCGCTGGAAAACGGCTTCACTCCGCTCTCCAGCGTGCTGGATGCGCCGATCAGCTTCCCCGGCGGCGACGGGCGCATCTGGGCGCCGGAGAACTACACCCGCCGCTTCTACGGCATGACCCCGTTCCGCAACGGCCTCGTCTATTCCCGCAACGTCATGACCGTGCGCATCGCCCAGCGCGTGGGCATGAAGAAGGTCCGCGCCGACGCCATCCGCTTCGGGGTGGTGGACAATATGGCGCCGGTGCTGCCGATGGCGCTGGGGGCAGGGGAGACCACCCCGTTCAAGCTGACCTCGGCCTATTCGGCCTTTCCCAACGGGGGCCGGCGCATCGATCCCCACCTGATCGAGGTGGCCGAGGACCGCAACGGCAAGGCCATCTGGCGCGCCGACAAGCGCGACTGCCCCCGCTGCGGCTCCCCGTTCGGCGGCGAGGAATCCCCCCGGCTGCAGCCCGCGGGGGAACAGGTGATGGACCCGATCACCGCCTATCAGATCACCACCATGCTGCAGGGGGTGGTGCAACAGGGCACCGCCGCGGCGGTCAGCTCCCTCGGCTATCCCCTGGCCGGCAAGACCGGCACCACCAACGAATACCGCAGCGCCTGGTTCGTGGGCTTCAGCCCCAACCTCGTCGCCGGCATCTTCGTCGGCTTCGACGACAACCGCTCCCTGGGCGACGGGGAGACGGGCACCTCTGCGGCCGTCCCCATCTTCATGGACTTCATGCGCGAGGCGCTGAAGGGCCAGCCGAAGGACGACTTCGCCGCGCCCAAGCAGGCCAAGTATGTCAGCGTCGGCGGCCGCCGCGAGGCCTTCCGCCCCGGCACCGAGCCCAAGCCGCAGGCCGAGCTGCCCGCCAACACCAACCCCATGCTGCCGACTTGGCCCGGCGGCCAGCCGCCCCCGGTCGCCGCGCCCCCGCCCGCCGCGCCCCCGCGCGAGCCGCCGAAGGATCTCACCGGCCTGTTCTGATCGAGGCGATCTGATCATCGCCGTGCTCTGATCGATTGCGCGCCGGCCCGGCTCGCTCTATCCCCACCGCTTCGAGTGAGGAGTTCTCTATGAGAGCGGATGTCACGGCCGCCGCGGCCGACATCGAGCAGTCCATCGGACTGCTCAGGAGGCGTCTTTGACTGGGAGCCTGCGCTCCGCCAGCTAGACGAACTGAACGCCCGGTCCGAAGACCCGACCCTGTGGGACAACGCCGAGGCCGCCCAGGCCCTGATGCGCGAACGCACCCGCCTCGCCAATGCGGTGGAGGCTGTGCGCAGCATCGAGCGTGAGCGCGCCGACACCCTCGAATTCGCCGAGATGGCCGAGGCCGAGGGGGACGCCGATTCTCTGGAGGAGGCGGCTCGCACCCTGATCGCCCTGAAGGAGCGCGCGGCCCGCGCCGAACTGGAGGCCCTGCTCTCCGGCGAGGCGGACGGCAACGACGCCTATGTGGAAATCAACTCCGGCGCCGGCGGCACCGAGTCCGCCGACTGGGCCCTGATGCTCACCCGCATGTACACCCGCTGGGCCAACGCCCACGACATGGAAGTGGACCTGATCGAAGAGACGCCGGGGGAAACGGCGGGGGTGAAGTCCGCCACCTTGCAGATCAAGGGGACCAACGCCTACGGCTGGCTGAAGACCGAGGCCGGGGTGCACCGGCTGGTGCGCATCAGCCCCTACGATTCCAGCGCCCGGCGGCACACCAGCTTTGCGTCCGTGTGGGTCTATCCCGTGGTCGACGACACCATCGTCATCGAGATCAACCCGTCCGACGTCCGCGTCGACACCTATCGCGCATCAGGCGCAGGCGGCCAGCACGTCAACAAGACCGACTCCGCCGTGCGCCTGACCCACATTCCCACGGGCATCGCCGTGGCCTGCCAGACCGAGCGGTCGCAGCACCAGAACCGCGATCGCGCCTGGAAGATGCTGCGCGCCCGCCTCTACGAGGCCGAACTGCAGCGGCGCGAGGCGTTGTCGGCCGAGATCGAGGCCAACAAGACCGACATCGGCTGGGGCCACCAGATCCGCTCCTATGTGCTGCAGCCCTATCAGCTGGTGAAGGACCTGCGCACGGACCTCGAAACCTCGGACACCCAGGGGGTGCTGGACGGCGACCTCGACGCCTTCATGGCCGCGTCCCTGTCGCAGCGCGTGGGCGCGACGCGGGAGGGATAATATTCCCACCGCTCCCCCCGGCGAATGCCGGGGCCCAGATCGTAGGCTGCGAGCTTGCCGGCGCGTCGTCGTGCGGGCCTTTGACGACGGTGCTCCACGATCTGGTTCCCGGCATTCGCCGGGATGAGCGGTTGAAAAGTGCAGGTTGGTCCTGCGTCTCTGGAAGCTCGGATCAGGCCCGAAGCAGGCAGCCATCTTCTCCCGCAGGGGAGAAGAAAAAGATCAGCTCTGCGTCTGCGCCGTCTCCAGCTCGATCACCTGGGCGACCGGGCGCTGGAACTGCTGGCAGCGGCCCTGGAAGAAGGCGCCGGCTTCGATGGAGAGCTGTTCGTGGATGATGTCCCCGTCCACGTGGGCGCTCTCGTAGAGCTTCACCTGGCGGGCTTCGATGTTGCCGATGACCTTGCCGCGGATCTCCACGATCCCGCCGCGTATAACGCCCTGGACGGTGGCGTTCTCGCCGACGCAAAGACGGGCGACGTTGAGTTCGCCCCGCACCTCGCCCTCCACGTGAAGCTCCCCCTCGCCGGTGATGGAGCCGTCGAACACCAGGTCCGGGCCCAGAACGGAGGCCACCCGGGCCGGGGAGGGGCGGCGGCCAGCGTCGCCCTGCGGATGGGGATGGGCCTCGCCGTGGCGGGGCTGCGACGTCGGCGCGTTAGTCTTGTTGAACATAGTCGCCCGCCTTGAAGAAGCGCGTCGGATCCTGGACGCGACCGTTGGCCCAAATCTCGTAGTGGAGATGGACGCCGGTCGAGCGGCCGGTGGACCCCATGGCGCCTAGCCTCTGGCCGATGGCGACCCGCTGGCCGGTGGAGACGGCCGCGGTCTGGAGGTGGGCGTAGCGGGTCTTGAAGCCGTGACCGTGGTCGATCTCAACCACATTGCCGTAGCCGGAACGCTGCCCGGTGAAAGAGACGATTCCGGGGCCGGTGGACAGGACCGGGGTCATGTAGCCCCCGCTGAAGTCCTGGCCGGCGTGGAAGGCGGGCCGGCGGGTGAAGGGGTCGAAGCGCACGCCGAAGCCGGAGGAGCGCACCGGATTGGCCACCGGCTTGGCGGTGGGCATCTCGTCGGCGATCACCGCCAGGGTCTTGGAGGCAGACAGGTCCTGGGCGGCGTTCTGGATGCGGCGGGCGAAATCCTCGTCCACGTCCAGGATGGCGGCCAGCGCCCGCGGGTCCTTGGCGTCGATCAGCGGCCCGCCCAGGGCCGCGCCGCCGACCCCGCGCCCGGTGAAGGCGGCCGGGTTCAGCCCCGCCATGCGCAGGGCCATCCGCAGCCGGTCGGCGCGGGAGCGGGCGAAATTCTCGGTGGCGGCGATCAACCGGTCCTGGTCGGCCAGGACCGCCTGCACCTGCTGGGCTGGCGCGCGACCCTGCAGGGTCTTGGGATCGAGGGGGGCGATGGCCTTGGCGGCGTCTTCGCCGCGAACGTCGGTGAGCAGCAGCGCCAGGGCCGCGTGGCGGGCGGCCACGGTCTCGGCCAGCGCCCCGACCGAGCCCTGGCCGCCGGAGAGTTCGGCCACCGCCGAACTCAGCCGCGCCTGACGGTCGGCGATCAGCCGCTCGTAATAGTTCTTGGTGCGCAGGGCCTCGCGCTCGTCGGCGTTGGCGGCGATGGCGCCGCCGATCAGGGCGACGGTGCTCAACAGCGACCAGACCACCAGGGCCGCGGCGACGCCGGCGAAGACCAGTTGTTTTTGAGTGGACAAGGCGAAGGTGCGCATGGCGCCGCCCGAGCGCAGATAGATATGCCGTTCCGGAAACAGGTCCGTCACGGCATGCCGAAGTTGCTCTAAGCGTCCAGCCCCCACCATCCGCTCCCCCTACGCAGTTACTTCGCGGCGGATATGCAGCAAAAATGCGACACCTTGGCAACCCTCTTCTGGACATCGAGGGTTAGACTTTCGCTGTACACCCTGGGGGTTCGTATTAACCAGTATATTTGGTGTATTAAGTAGTGACTATGTTTCCCGCAAGGTGTGGCGCGGGGCGCTCTTTAACGTTAACTAAAAATCAACAATACCGCCGACGGGCGAAATCGAATCGTCGTGGCTCGCGTGTGGCGATTTTTTGGCGAAGGGTGCGACGTTTGGCTCAGGCCGTCGCGGCCGAGCGCAGGGCGGCCAGCACAGCCTCTACGTGGCCCGGCACCTTTACCTTGCGCCAGACCTGCCGGACGGTCCCGTCCGGGCCGATCAGGAAGGTGGCCCGGTCGATGCCCATATACTTGCGGCCATAGAGGCTCTTTTCCACCCACACCCCGTAGCGCTCGATCATCTCGCCCTCCGGGTCGGCGCCGAGGGCGATGGTGAGGCTGTGCTTGGCCTTGAAGTTGTCGTGCCGCTTGACGGAGTCCTTGGAGACCCCGACCACGACCGCGCCCGCCGCCGCGAAATCGTCCAGCGCGGCGGAGAAGCCGATGGCCTCGGTGGTGCAGCCCGGGGTGTCGTCCTTGGGATAGAAATACAGCACCAGCCATTTGCCGGCGTAGTCCGACAACTTCACCCGCCCGCCGCCGTCCGCCGCGAGATCGAAGTCGGGGGCCTTGTCGCCGGGGGAGAGGTCGGTCATCGGAGGCTCCTTCGATCTCCCTTCTCCCTTGATGGGAGAAGGGGCAGGGGTTGAGGGCGGCCTCGCCGCCGCGAGACCGCTGGAAATCAAGTCGCCGAGGCTGAAGCGTCACCCCCATCCCCGGCCCTTCCCCCATCGAGGGGAAAGGGAGGCGACGGTCAGCTCGGCCGCACCAGCACGATCTTCTTGCGCCCGGCGGACAGCTTGATCACGCCGCCGTCGCCGATGTCGGCGAGGGTGACGAGTTGCTGGGCGTCCAGCACCGGGGTGTCGTTCAGGCGCAGGCCCCCGCCCTGGGCGAGGCGCCGGGCTTCGGACCGCGACATGGCCAGGCCCGCGTCGGTGGCCAGCACGGCCAGGGGCACGCCTTCTTCCAGTTGGCTGCGATCCACGTCGATGGTCGGCATGTCGCCGCTGACGCCGCCCTCCTCGAAGGCGGTCTTGGCGGCGGCGGCGGCGTGCTCGGCGGCCTCACGGCCGTGCAGCAGGGCGGTGGTCTCGTTGGCCAGCACCTTCTTGGCCTCGTTGATCTCCGCGCCCTGGAGCGTCGCCAGCTTGGCGATCTCGTCCAGCGGCAGGTCGGTGAACAGCTTGAGGAACTTGATGACGTCCGCGTCCTCGGTGTTCCGCCAGAACTGCCAGTAGTCGTAGGTCGACATCAGGTCGTCGTTCAGCCACACCGCGCCCGAGGCGGTCTTGCCCATCTTGGCGCCCGAGGCGGTGGTCAGCAGCGGGCAGGTGAGGGCGTAGAGCTGCGGCCGGCCCATGCGGCGCCCGAGGTCGATGCCGTTGACGATGTTGCCCCACTGGTCCGACCCGCCCATCTGCAGGCTGCAGTCGTAGCGGCGCGACAGCTCCACGAAGTCGTAGGACTGCAGGATCATGTAGTTGAACTCGATGAACGACAGCTCCTGCTCCCGCTCCAGCCGCATCTTCACCGAGTCCATCGACAGCATGCGATTGACCGAGAAGTGCTTGCCGATGTCCCGCAGCATCTCGATGTAGTTCAGCTCGGTCAGCCACTCGGCGTTGTCGGGCATGATCGCGCCGTTCTTGCCGTGGAAATCGAGGAAGCGTTCGAACACCACGCGGATGGAGCGCTTGTTGGTGTCGATGTCCTCCAGGCTGAGGATCTTGCGGGTTTCGTCGCGGCCCGAGGGGTCGCCCACCATGGTGGTGCCCCCACCCATCAGTGGGATCGGCCGGTGGCCGGTCTTCTGCAGCCAGCGCAGCATCATCAGCGAAATGAGGTGGCCGATGTGCAGGCTGGTGGCCGTGCAGTCATAGCCCACGTAGGCGCCGATCGAGCCCTCGGCGGCCTTCTTGTCCAGCCCCTCGATGTCCGAGCACTGGTGGATGAAGCCGCGCTCGGTCATCACCTGGATGAAGTCGGAGCGGGGTTTGAAATCGGTGGTCATCGGAAGCGATCTCTCATTTGACGGGCGGCGTGTAGCACGGTGCAGGCTTAGACGTTGAGGCTCATGCGGCGGCTGAGCGTCGAAAACCGCTCGGCTTCGTAGAAGGACTGCGCCGCCTCGTTGAACTCATAGACGTTCAGCTCCAGGCGCGCCAAGCCGCGGGCGGCGGTCCAGGCGCGGGCCGCCTCCATCAGCGCCCGGCCCACGCCCTGGCGGCGGGCGCCGGGGGCGACCACGAGGTTGTCGATCTCGACGAAGGGGGCGCTGGCGTGCAGGCCGCTGGCCGAGGGCTTTCGCACTAGCAGTACGGCGAGGCCGTCGATACGGCCATCGGGCGCCTGGGCGACCAGCACCTCGCTGTCCGGCCAGTCGATTACCCGCTCGAACCAGGCCGGGTCGCGGCCCGGGCCCTCGGGAGCGCGGAACAGCTCGGGCCGGGCGCGGCGGTGCAGGTCGTCGACCTCGGCCCACAAGGCGCACAGGGCGTCGAAGTCGGCGCGGACCGCGGGCCGAATCTGAAGGGTTGGAGGGTCTGCAAGCAATGTCATGGGGTCTCCGTGAAAAAGGCCGGAGACGTCCTTTGGGTGACCTGTCGCCGGCGGTGGGCGACAAGGCGTGAGGCGCCGGTCGCTCGCTAAGTGAGCGAGCTCCAATAAAACTTGCCGGGGGCGGCGCGGGTGGTCATGGCTGCTAGGTAGCGGCGATCAGACCGCCGGGTCAAGGTAGGGAACCGAATGCGCGTCCTCGGCTTCATGAGCGGCACTTCCCTCGACGCGGTGGACATGGCCGTTCTTGAGACCGACGGGGAAGTCCTGCAAGCCTTCGGTCCCGCCGGGGAGCGCAAGCTGACCGAGGAGACCCGCCGTCTGGCGCTGGCCGCCACCGAGGCCGCCAAGGGCTGGGCCCGCGGGGAGCGGGAGCCCGCCGCCTTCGCCCCCTGCGCGCGGGCGGTGGCGCAGGAGCACTACGCCGCCGCCAGCGAATTCCTGTCCGCCAACGGCCTTGGCTGGAGCGACCTCGACCTGATCGGCTTCCACGGCCAGACGGTGCTGCACGAACGCCCGAGCGGCGACCGGGTGGGGCGGACGGTCCAACTCGGCGACGGGGCGTGGCTGGCCAAGGCGGCCGGCGTGCCGGTGGCCTTCGACTTCCGCACCGCAGACGTGGCCGCGGGCGGGGAGGGGGCGCCCCTCGCCCCCATCTATCATCTGGCCCGCGCCAAGGCCTCCGGGCTGAAGCCGCCGGTGGCGGTGCTGAACGTGGGCGGGGTCGCCAACATCACCCTGTTCCCAAAGCGCGGGGCGCCCAGCGCCTACGACACCGGGCCGGGCAACGGCATGCTCGACCTGTTGATGCAGGCGCGGGGCGTCGGCCGCTACGACGAGGGCGGCCGAATCGCGGCGGAGGGGCGGGTGGACGAGATGAGTCTGGCCCTGCTGCTGTCCCACCCCTATTTCGACGCCCCGCCGCCGAAGTCGCTGGACCGCTACGACTTCTCGCTGGAGCCCCTCGGGCGGCTGTCGCTGGAGGATGCGGCGGCGACCCTGGTGGCCTTCACCGCTGCGGGGGTGGGGCTGGCGGTGGACGCGGCGGCGGAAAAGCCCACCACCCTGATCGTCTGCGGCGGCGGCCGGCACAACCCGCAGATCATGGCGGCCCTGGCCGACCGGGTGTCCTGCGATGTGGTGAGCGCCGAGGCGGTGGGCTGGCGCGGCGACGCCATCGAGGCCGAGGCCTTCGCCTATCTGGCCGCCCGCACCGCCAAGGGCCTCCCCATCAGCTTCCCCGGCACCACAGGGGTGAAGGCGCCGATGCCGGGGGGCCGGATCGTGCGGCCGTAACCCACCGTCCTCGATCGAGCGAAGCGCGACTCGCCCCCGCTCTCCCCGGCGAATGCCGGGGTCCAGTTCATAAGGCGCGAGGTTCCAAGCCCAGCATCGTGCAAGTCGTCGACCGCGGCGGTCCACGACCTGGGTCCCGGCATTCGCCGGGAGGAGCGGGGTGGAAATAGCTGTTCACCTTCTCCCGCAAAGGGAGAAGGGATTTACCCGTGGTCGGCGGCCAGCCGGCGGTCGAGGTAGGCGCCGACGCGGCTTTCGACTTCGGGGAGGTGGTCGGCCCAGAAGTGGGTGGCGTTGTCCACGAGGTCGTAGGCGATGGAGATGCCCTTCTGGGTGCGCAGCTTGGCGACCACCCGCTCCACTTCCGGGGGCGTGGCCACCGTGTCGGCGGCGCCGTGCAGGATCAGGCCCGAGGCCGGGCAGGGGGCCAGGAAGCTGAAGTCGTAGACGTTGGTCGGGGGCGACACCGAGATGAAGCCGTCCGTCTCCGGCCGGCGCATCAGCAGCTGCATGCTGATCCAGGCGCCGAAGGAATAGCCGGCCACCCAGCATTGCGAGGCCGACGGATTGGTCGCCTGCAGCCAGTCCAGCGCCGTCGCCGCGTCGGCCAGCTCGCCGATGCCGGAATCGAATTCCCCCTGGCTCTTGCCCACGCCGCGGAAATTGAACCGCAGCACGGAGAAGCCGCGCTTCATGAACAGCAGGAAGAGCTGGGCCACCACCGGGTGGTTCATGTTGCCCCCCGCCCGCGGGTGCGGGTGCATGATCAGGGCGATTGGCGCATTGTCCGTCTTGCCGGGGGAGTAACGGCCTTCCAGCCGGCCGGCGGCGCCGGTCAAAACCACTTCAGGCATCAGGTCCTCATGCGCGCATCCCGGCCGCCAGAGGCCGGCAAATACTTGACCACAGCGCTCGGACTTCATAAGTCCCACGCGGGCGGCGGCTTGTATCACACGGCAAGGCGCCGGATCGCACCTGTTTTTTAACAACGCCTGTATGGGGCGGAGATCGCCGGATGCGCCTGTCCACCAAAGGCCGCTACGCCGTGATGGCCATGACCGACCTCGCGCGCCACAGCGAAGGCCGCGCCGTGTCCCTGGCCGAGATCGCCACGCGGCAGGAAATCTCCCTCGCCTACCTGGAACAGTTGTTCGCCCGCCTGCGCCGCGCCGGCCTGGTGCGCAGCGTCCGCGGCCCGGGCGGCGGCTACAAGCTGGCCCATACGGCGGCCGAGACCCGCATCTCCGAGATCGTGCTGGCGGTGGACGAGCCCCTGCGCGCCACCCGCTGCAAGGGCCACAGCGCCATGGGCTGCATGGCCAAGGGCGAGCGGTGCCTGACCCACGGCCTGTGGGAGGCCCTGGGCGAGAAGATCGAACAGTATCTCGCTAGCATCAGCCTCGAAGACGTGATCGAGCGCCGGCTGGAGGCCGCGTGATGGCGGTCTATCTCGACTATAACGCCACGGCGCCGATCCGGCCCGAGGCGGCGGAGGCCGCCGCGGCGGCTCTCGCCATCGGCGCCAACCCGTCGTCGGTGCATGCCGGCGGCCGGGCGGCGCGGGCGGTGATCGAGGCGGCGCGGGGGGATGTGGCGGCCCTGGTCGGCGGCGATCCCGAATCGCTGATCTTCACCAGCGGCGGAGCGGAGGCGAACGGCCTCGCCCTCGACGGCGCCATCGCCGCCAATGGCATCCGCCGCCTGATCGTCGGCGCCACCGAACATCCCACCGTGTCGGAGACGGCCCGGGCCAGCGGCCTGCCCGTCGATCTCTGGCCGGTGGACCGGCTGGGCGTCGCCGATCTGGATTGGCTGAAGGCCCGGCTCGCCGGCTGGAGCGCCGAGGACGGTCGCCCCTTCGCGGCGCTGATGCTGGCCAACAACGAGACCGGGGTGATCCAGCCCGTGGCCGAGGCCGCCGCCCTGCTGCACGCCGTGGACGGCCTGCTGCACGTGGATGCGGTGCAGGCGGCGGGCAAGATCGCCATCGACATGACGGCCCTGGGCGCTGACACCCTGTCGCTGTCGGCCCACAAGCTCGGCGGGCCGCAGGGCTCGGGCGCGCTGCTGCTCGGCCCCCGCGCCCGCATCGCCCGGCGCCAGCACGGCGGGGGGCACGAGCGGGGCCTCAGGGCCGGCACTGAGAACCTGTCCGGCATCGCCGGCTTCGGCGCCTCGGCCAAGGCCGCCTTGCGCGACCTGCCCCACGCCGCCGCCCAGGCGGCTTGGCGCGACGCTGCGGGGGCGCGGCTGAAGGGCGCCGGCGTGGTGGTGGCCGGGGAGGGCGCGCCGCGCCTGCCCGCCACCCTCGATCTCGCGGCGGAGGGGTTCGCCTCGTCCTTGCAGGTGATGGCGCTGGATCTGGCCGGGGTGATGGTTTCGGCCGGTTCGGCCTGTTCCTCCGGCAAGGTGACGCCGAGCGGGGTGCTGACGGCCATGGGCTTTGGCGATCTCGCCGCCGGGGCGCTGCGCGTCTCGGGCGGGTGGGGGACCACTGAGGCCGACTGGAATTTCTTCGCCGACGCCTGGATTGCCGCGCACGCGCGCTGGCAGGCCCGACGTTCGGCCGCGTGAGGTAGAGTTATGGCGGCGGTCAAGGAAACGGTTCGTACGGTCGAGGGGCTGGAGGGGGATAAATACCTCCACGGCTTCGTCACCGACATCGAGATGGAGTTCGCCGAGCGGGGCCTCACCGCCGACACCGTGCGCTTCATCTCGGCCAAGAAGAACGAGCCGGAGTGGATGCTGGCGTGGCGGCTGGAGGCCTTCGAGCGCTGGCAGGCCATGGAGGAGCCCGAGTGGGCCAAGCTCCACTACAAGAAGGTCGATTATCAGGACATCTTCTACTACGCGGCCCCCAAGGAGCGGACCGGCCCGGCGAGCCTGGATGAAGTGGACCCGGAGCTGCTGGCCACTTACGCCAAGCTCGGCATCCCGCTGAAGGAACAGGAAGTGCTGGCCGGCGTGGTCGGCGCCCCCCGGTACGCCGTGGATGCGGTGTTCGACAGCGTCTCGGTGGTGACCACCTTCAAGGAGGAGCTGTCCAAGGTCGGCGTGATCTTCATGCCCATCTCTGAGGCCCTGCGCGAGCACCCCGAACTGGTCAGGAAGTACCTCGGCACGGTGGTGCCGGTGTCGGACAACTATTTCGCCTGCCTGAATTCGGCGGTCTTTTCCGACGGGTCCTTCGTCTATGTGCCGCCGGGGGTGCGCTGCCCGATGGAGCTGTCGACCTATTTCCGCATCAACGCCCAGGAGACCGGGCAGTTCGAGCGCACCCTGATCATCGCCGACAAGGGCTCCTACGTTTCGTACCTGGAGGGCTGCACCGCCCCCATGCGCGACGAGAACCAGCTCCACGCCGCGGTGGTCGAGCTGGTGGCGCTGGAAGACGCGGAGATCAAATACTCCACCGTCCAGAACTGGTACCCCGGCGACGCCGAGGGCAAGGGCGGCATCTACAACTTCGTCACCAAGCGGGCCGACTGCCGCGAGGCGCGGGCGAAGGTGAGCTGGACCCAGGTGGAGACCGGTTCGGCCATCACCTGGAAGTACCCCTCCTGCGTGCTGCGCGGCGACGACAGCGTGGGGGAGTTCTACTCCATCGCCATCACCAACGGTCGCCAGCAGGCGGACACCGGCACCAAGATGATCCACCTGGGGCGGAACACCCGCTCGCGGATCATCTCCAAGGGCATTTCGGCGGGCAAGTCGTCCAACACCTATCGCGGCCTCGTCTCGGCCCACCCCAAGGCGATCGGCGCGCGCAACTTCACCCAGTGCGACTCCTTGCTCATCGGCAAGGAGTGCGCGGCCCACACCGTGCCCTACATCGAGGCGCGCAACGCCCACGCCCACTTCGAGCATGAGGCGACCACCACGCGCCTGTCGGAGGACCAGCTCTTCTACGTGATGCAGCGGGGCCTGGATCAGGAGGCGGCGGTGCAGCTGCTGGTCAACGGCTTCGTGCGGGAGGTGCTGCAGGAACTGCCGATGGAGTTCGCCGTCGAGGCTCAGAAGCTGGTCGCGGTGAGCCTCGAAGGCAGCGTCGGATAACCGGGGGAACTGAATGTCGTCCTTGAAGGCCCTGTATCGTGAAGAGGTGGCCAAGCGCAGCGCGGCGCGCGAGGCGGAGTGCGCGCCCTATCAGGCGGCCCTGGCGCAGCTGCGCCAACTCTACCGCTCCCTCGTCGACGACCGCGAATTCATGGACGAGATCCTGGCCGAGGTCGAACTGCTGGACGACGACCTGCGTATCGATCCCGGCAAGATCATGATCGTGGTCACGGCGCTGCAAAGCGGCGGCCTGCGCTTCGAGTACGAGGTCAAGCGCGCCGACAACTACGAGTCCGTGGTCCTGCCCGACGTGAAGACCATCGAAGAGGCCGAGAAGGCCATCGCCCGGCTGCTGGCCGAATACCCGAGAGACCGCGACTGATGCTTTCCATCAAGAACCTCCACGTCAGCGTCGAGGACAAGCAGATCCTCAATGGCCTTTCCCTGGAGGTGCCGGCCGGAGAGGTGCACGCCATCATGGGGCCGAACGGGGCGGGCAAGTCGACCCTCAGCTACACCCTGGCCGGCCGCGCCGGCTATGAGGTGACGGAAGGCTCCGCCACCCTCGATGGCGACGACCTGCTGGCCCTGACCCCCGACGAACGAGCGGCCAAGGGCGTCTTCCTGTCCTTCCAGTATCCGCTTGAAATCCCCGGTGTTCCGGCCTTGACCTTCGTGCGCACGGCGCTCAACGCCCAGCGCAAGGCGCGGGGGGAGCCCGAGGTGCCGGCCCCCGCCTTCCTGAAGCAGGCCAAGGCCGCTGCCGCCGACCTGAAGATGGACTTCGACATGCTGCGGCGCGGGCTCAACGTCGGCTTTTCCGGCGGCGAGAAGAAGCGGATGGAGATCTTCCAGATGGCGATGCTGTCGCCGCGCTTCCTGATCCTGGACGAGACCGACTCCGGCCTCGACATCGACGCCCTGCGCATCGTCTCCGAAGGGGTGAACGCCCTGCGCTCGCCGGACCGGGGGATGCTGGTCATCACCCACTATCAGCGCCTGCTCGACTATGTGAAGCCGGACCGGGTGCATGTGCTGGCCGCCGGCCGCATCGTCGCCTCGGGTGGCCCGGAGCTGGCGCTGGAGCTGGAGCGCGACGGCTACGACCGCTACGCCAAGGCCGCCGCATGAGCCTCGCCGCCGCCCTGCGCACCCGCGACCTCGCCGAGCTGCCGAACCGGCGCCAGGAAGGCTGGCGCTGGAGCGACATCGCCGGCCAGCTGCGCACCCTGCCGCCCCCGTCGCCACCGAGCGACGCCGCCCCCGCCGATCCGTTCGGGCCGGAGGTGGGGGGCGAGCCGCATCTGTTCGTCAACGGCCGCGCCCTGGGCGAGGCCGACGTGCTGGTGCCGGCCGGGGAGGCCCGCCGCATCCGCCGCCGCTTCGTCTCCGTCACCGAGGGCACGGGCCACCAGACCGCCACCCGCATCGAGGTGGGGGAGGGCGGCCGCGCCTGTGTGATCGAGAGCCATGAGGCCACGGCCGCGGGATATGTCGCCGACGTCGCCACCCACATCCGCCTCGCCGCCAATGCGGTGATGCACCGGCTGGTGGTGGTGGACGAGGCGGCCGACGCCATCACGGTCGCCACCACCGAGGTCGAACTCGGCGCGGGGGCTGAATTCCATCAGACGGTGCTGGTGTCGGGGGGCCGCCGCCAGCGCTACGAGACCACGGTGAACCACCCCGGCGCCGGGGCGACCTTGCGCCTCGACGGGGTCTATCTGGTCGACGGGGCCCGCCATGCCGACCTCACCACCCGGGTCGTCCACAGCGGGACCGACGGGGCCACAGTGCAGATGACCAAGGGCGTGGTCGGCGGCCAGGGCCGGGGCGTGTTCCAGGGGGCGATCATCGTCACCCCCGGCGCGGATCGCACCGACGCCCGCATGCGCCACGACGCCCTGCTGCTGTCCGACCGGGCGGAGATCGACGCCAAGCCGGAACTGGAGATCTACGCCGACGACGTGTCCTGCGCCCACGGCAACACGGTGGGCGCCCTGGACGAAGAGGCGCTGTTCTACGCCCGCGCCCGCGGCATCCCGCTGGTCGACGCTCGGCGGATGCTGACCGAGGCCTTCGTCGGCGAGGTGGTGCACGCCATCCCCGAGGCGGCCCTGCAGCAGATCGCCCACGACTGGGTGACGTCGCGCCTGGAGGCGCTGGTCCCATGAACGCCCCGGCCCAGATCCACGCCCCCCTGGACGTCGAGGCGATCCGCGCCCAGTTCCCCATCCTGTCGCGCCAGGTGCACGGCAAGCCACTGATCTACCTGGACTCCGCCGCCTCGGCGCAGAAGCCGCGGGCGGTGATCGACGCCATGGTGGGCCTGATGGAGGGCTCTTATTCCAACGTCCACCGCGGCCTCCATACCTTGGCCAACGAGACCACCGACGCCTATGAGAAGGCCCGCGATCAGGTCGCCGGCTTCATCAACGCCGAAACGGTGGAGAACATCGTCTTCACCAAGGGCGCGACCGAGGCGATCAACCTCGTGGCGTCCTCCTTCGGCCTGGGGCTGAAGGCCGGCGACGAGATCGTGCTGTCGGTGACGGAGCACCACGCCAACCTCGTGCCCTGGCATTTCCTGCGGGAGCGCAAGGGGGTGGTCCTGCGCTTCATCCCCATGCTGGACGACGGCCAGCTCGACATGGCCGCTTATGCAGGTCTGCTCAACGCCAGGACCAAGCTGGTGGCGGTCACCCACCTGTCCAATGTCACCGGCAGCCTGACCGACACCGCCGCCATCGTCGCCGGCGCCCGCTCGGTGGGGGCGAGGGTGCTGTTCGACGGCGCCCAGGGGGTGGTGCACCATCCCATCGACGTGCAGGCGCTTGGCTGCGACTTCTACGCCTTCTCCGGGCACAAGCTCTACGGCCCCACCGGCATCGGCGTCCTCTACGGGCGCACCGAGGCCCTGTACGAGCTGCCCCCCTACCAGGGGGGGGGCGAGATGATCGGGGAGGTCCGGCTCGACGACATCACCTACGCTGACCCGCCCCACCGGTTCGAGGCGGGCACCCCCGCCATCATCGAGGCAGTGGGCCTGGGCGCCGCGGTGGAGTGGCTGTCGACCCTGGATCGCACCGCGGTCATGGCCCACGAAAAGGCCCTCTACGCCCGCGCTGTGGAGCGGCTGGAGGGGGCGGACTGGCTGCGCATCCTCGGGACCGCGCCGGACAAGGACGCCATCCTCAGCTTCACCGTCGAGGGCGCCCACGCCCACGACGTGGCCCAGCTCCTCGACCGCTACGGGGTGGCGGTGCGCGCCGGCACCCATTGCGCCGAGCCCCTGATGCGGCGCTTCGGCGCCACGTCGAGCGCGCGGGCCTCCTTCGCCTTATATAATACCCTGGAGGAGGCGGACGCCTTCGCCGAGGCGCTACTCAAAACCCGCAGCTTCTTCGCCTGATCGTGTCAGAACCCATGTCCGAGACCCAAATCGTTCCCGAAGTTCCGCCGGAAGCCGTGGCCCCGGAAGCGCTGGCCGACGCCCCGCCGCCGCTGCCGCAGGCGGAGCTCGATCGTCTCACCGACGCGCTGATCGAGAAGCTCAAGACGGTGTTCGATCCCGAAATCCCGGTCGACATCTACGAGCTCGGCCTGATCTACAAGGTCGACATCTCCGACAGCCTGGACGTGGCCATCGACATGACCCTGACCGCCCCCGGCTGTCCCGTGGCGGGGGAGATGCCCGAATGGGTGCGCGATGCGGTGATGCAGATCGAGGGCATCCGCTCCTGCACCGTCGACCTCGTCTTCGAGCCGCCGTGGGACGCCTCGCGCATGTCCGACGAAGCCAAGCTCGCCCTCAATATGTTCTGAGCATCATGCAAACCCAGCCCGTCACCCCCCGCGTCCGCCGTCCCCGTCCCAAGGTCGTCACTCTGACCGACCGCGCCGCCGAGCGCGTGCGCGAGATCATGGCCAAGGCCGACGCCCCCTATGCGGGCTTGCGCGTGGGCGTGAAGAACGGCGGCTGCGCCGGGCAGGAGTATGTCCTCGAATACGCCGCCGCGGCGGGTCCCCTCGACGAGGTAGTCGAGGACAAGGGCGTGACCATCCTGATCGATCCCAAGGCCGTCCTGTTCCTGATCGGCACCGAGGTCGACTACGAGACCTCCAAGCTCTCGTCCAAGTTCGTGTTCAAGAACCCCAACGAGACCGACGCCTGCGGTTGCGGCGAGAGCGTCACCATCGTGCCGGCCACGGCGCTCTGAGGCCGCATCTTGGCGGCTTCGGTTCTCGTCTACTCCATGGAGGAGGTGATCGGCGACGGGCTGATCAAGCTCCCCTTCGTCGCGGGCCTGCGCGCGGCGTTTCCGGGCGCCCGCATCACATGGGTCGCCGCCAAGGGGCGGACGGTCTACGCCACGGCGCTGAAGCCGGTGGTGGAGGGGCTGATCGACGAGATCGTCACTGACGGCGTGACCGGGGCCGCCACCGGCGATCTGCTGCTCGGCCGCCAGCCCTTCGGCGGGCGCAGATTCGACGTGGTGATCGACACCCAGACCAATCTGCGGCGCAGCCTCGTGGCCAAGCGCGCGGCGGCGGGGCTGTTCATCTCTTCGGCCGCCGATTTCAAGCTGTCCGACCGCCGGCCCGACCTGTGGCCGGAGGCGGTGGCCCCGCGGATGCGGGTCCTGCTGAGTCTCGCCGCCGGGCGCGAGGTGGAATTCCCGCCCATGTCCTTCGCCAACCCCCGCGCCCGCACGGCGGCGCAGGCGCTGCTCCCCGAGGGGCCGATCTATGTCGGTCTGGCGCCGGGGGCGGGCGGGGCGGACCGGCGCTGGCCGCTGGAGCGCTACATCGGCCTGGCCCAGGCCCAGATCTCGGCGCGGCGGACCCCGGTGTTCCTGATCGGCCCGAACGAAACCGACGACGTGGCCCTGATCCGCGAGGCCGTGCCCGAGGCGCTGCTGCCCGAGGTCGACCGCACGGACGGCTGCGAGGACGTGGGCGGTCCGGCCCTCGCCATCGCGCTTGCGGGCCGTCTCGCCGTCGGCGTCGCCAACGATGCGGGGCCGGGGCATATGCTGGCCGCGGGCGGCGCGCCGCTCGTCAGCCTGCAGCGCAGCCGCCGCAACGCCGTGAAGTTCCACCCCGCCGCCGCCCGGCTGGAGATGCTGGTCGCTGAGGACTATGGCGGAGCCGGTATGGCGGGGATACCAGTGACGGACGCCGCCGCCGCCCTCGAACGGCTGATACGGAACGACTGACCTTGGCCATCCTGATCCCCGTCTCCGCCGGAGAGCTGGTCGACAAGATCACCATCCTGCGGGTCAAGGCCGCGCGCATCGACGCCGGCAAGCGGGCCAATGTGGCCAAGGAACTGGCGCTGCTGGAAGCGGTGGCGGCGCGGGAACTGGCCGGGGTCGCGGGGCTCGATGGCCTGACCACGGAGCTGGAGGCGATCAACGCCAGCCTGTGGGACATCGAGGAGGGCAAGCGCGCCTGCGAACGCCGCCAGGACTTCGGCCCCGAGTTCGTGCACCTCGCCCGCGCCGTCTACATCGAGAACGACCGCCGTGCCGAGGTGAAGCGCCGCATCAACCTCGCCGCCGGATCCGACCTGATCGAGGAGAAGAGTTACCTGCCGTATTGAGGGGGCGTTTCGCCAGGGCGCGCACGAGGAGGCGAGCCCTCATTAAGGCCGCTCTCCCCGGCGAATGCCGGGGTCCAGGTCGAAGGGCGCGCGGTTGCTGGCCTGAACCCTTTTACGACAGCGTTACATGATCTGGATCCCGGCATTCGCCGGGATGAGCGGCTTGCTAAGCGGCCGAAGACGGTGGCTAAGAAGTCGCCCTACGCCGCGTGCTCCATCGGCGTGGCTTCGGTGATGCAGTTGCGGCCGCCGCGCTTGGAGGCGTAGAGGGCCGCGTCGGCGCGCTCCACCAGAGAGGCGCCGGGTTCGCCCTTGTAGCGTTCGGCGAGACCAATGGAGATGGTCACCGCGCCGAGGTCCTGGTTGGTGGAGCGGCGCTTCAGGGTGCGGGAGGCGATCTCCTCGCGCATTTCCTCGAGCAGGATGCGCACCGTGGCGGAGGTCTCGTTGGGGAACAGCAGGGCGAATTCCTCGCCGCCATAGCGGGCGGCCAGCCGCGGGTCTTCCCCGACGCGGCCGATCACGCTGGCCACATAGCGCAGCACCTGATCGCCGGTCTGGTGGCCCCAGGTGTCGTTGAAGCGCTTGAAATGATCGATATCCAGCACCGCCAGGGAGATGGGCGTGCCCATGGCTTCGGCTTCGGCGCAGGCCTTGGACAGCCGCTCGTCGAAGGCCTTGCGGTTGGCGAGATTGGTCAGGCCGTCGGTCATGGCGTCGCGGCGCACCTGTTCCAGGTGTTCGCGCAGCCGTCCGACTTCCTGGGTGGATTCCGACAGGCGGGCCTGCAGGGCGCCGTTCTCCTGGTGCACACGCTGGGTGGCGGCGGCGAGCTTTTCGACCATCCGCTTGAGGGCGGGCGCGGCCGGGTCGACCGCCAGTTCCTTGGAAGCGCCGGCCAGGGTCTGGCTATAGGCCTCGCTGGAGCGCTGGGCGGTCTCGATCGCCTTGGAGACGTTCTCGAGTTCCCGGGTCAGTTGGTCGCCGGCGTCGCGGATCTCGTCGTTCAGCCGGGCCTTGGGCAGGTAGCGGGCGGCGAGCGATTCGCTGAGGGCTTCGGTCAGGGTCTCCCCGGCGTCCATCAGCCGGGTGATCTCCTGGGCGAGCCCCCCTTGCGGGTCGGCGATGAAATGGGTCCAGAGTTCGTAGTTTATCGGGGTCGGCCAGACCTGATGCTGCTCCATGGCTTCGACCGCCCGGCGCGCCAGCTCGTAGGCTTGCGGTCCTCGCAGAGCGATTTCAGTATCAGAGCCCATACCCAATCCCCGACTTGCACAACATAAGTCGTGCACCCGACGATCAGGCTAAAGCCAAAGGCCGAATAGCGCGTTAATTCGCGCCCCTTGCACCGTCAGGTTTTGGCGGCCGAAGCGGTCTTGCGCGTCGCGGGCGCGATCGGGGTGACGCGGGTCAGGAAGGCGGGAACGTCGGCGCCGAAGCCGACCACATCGCGGCCGTCGTGATCGTCCGACACGCGGGGCTCGCGGACACCGCGCGGTTCGCGACGGCTGCGGTCTTCGCGGGCAGGGCGCTCCTCCCGCGGGGCGCGGGCTTCCCGGGCCGGACGCTCGCGGGGCTCTTCCCGCGGGCGGCGGGGTTCGCGCGCAGGCGCTTCGGCGTCCGCCTCGGGAGCGGCCTGGGTTTCCGGTGCGGTTTCGGCGTCCGCCTCGCGGACGGTGCGGCGGGCGCCGCGATTGCGGTCCCGCTCGCGATCGCGCCCGCGGCCTTCACCGCGGCCGCGGCCCGAGCGTTCGTCGCCGCCCTCGGCCAGGGACCAGTCGAGGTCGAGGGTC
>Ga0182736_1000634_pt1 | contig 48094 bp, 46 predicted proteins | sample eDN5th30CKraftBY_FD_128882 | JGI IMG/M metagenome (GOLD analysis project Ga0182736, IMG submission 128882) | Enriched backyard soil microbial communities from Emeryville, California, USA - eDNA 5th pass 30_C Kraft BY (version 2) (version 2) | ecosystem: Environmental > Terrestrial > Soil >... | reverse complement strand
CGACTTCACCGAGATCGCATTGATCGCGCTGCCAATGACGCTCATCATCGTCGCGGCGGAGATCGATTTGTCGGTGGCGTCGGTGCTCGGCGCATCGAGCGCGCTGATGGGCGTGCTGTGGCACATGGGCTTGCCGATGCCGCTCGTGATCGTCCTCGTGCTCGCGTTCGGCACGCTTGCTGGCCTGCTCAACGGCCTCGTGATCGTGCGCTTCAGTCTGCCATCGCTCGCGGTGACGATCGGCACGCTCGCGCTTTTTCGCGGCCTTGCGTACGTGCTGCTCGGCGATCAGGCGATCGCGGATTTTCCCGCGTCGTACACGGCGTTCGGCATCGATACGGTCGGCGACACCTTCCTGCCGATGCCGTTCGTCCTCGTCATTGCAGGCGCGATCATCTTCACGGTCTTGCTGCAAGCGACGCCTTTCGGCCGCAGCCTCTTCGCGATCGGCGCGAATCCGACGGCCGCGCAATTTTCCGGCATCGATGTGGCGAAGACGAAGCTGAAGCTCTTCATGATGTCCGGCGTGATGGCGGCGCTCGCGGGCATCGTCTACACGCTGCGCTTCACGAGCGCGCGCGGCGACAACGGCGAGGGCTTCGAGCTTTCGGTGATCGCGGCGGTGCTGTTCGGCGGCGTGAGCATCTTCGGCGGACGCGGCTCGATGATCGGCGTGCTGCTGTCGCTCGTCATCATCGGCGTGCTGCGCAATGCGCTGACACTCGCGGACGTATCGAGCGAAACGCTCACCATCGTGACGGGCGCGCTGCTGCTTTCGTCGGTGCTGATCCCGAATCTCGTCGCGCGCTGGCGGGCCGCGCGCGAGAAGCGTCTGATGGCGCAGGCGCTTTGAACGTCGTAATCAACCAGCGCAGCCAATGCGCAATGACAGGAGACATGCCAACATGAATAAACCTCATCGATTCCTGCGCGGGCCGGCGCTGGCGGCGGCCTTTCTCGCGGCGACCGTGGCGCTTTCGGCGAGCGCCGCCGATATCAAGAGCGGCCTGAAGATCGCTTTCCTGCCGAAGCAGATCAACAACCCGTACGAAGTGATCGCCGACGACGGCGGCATGGCCGCGATCAAGGAGCTCAAGGGCGATGGCAAGGTCGTGGGTCCGTCGGATGCGGGCGCGTCGTCGCAGGTGAGCTACATCAACACGCTCATCACGCAGCGGCAGAACGCGATCGTGATCGCGGCGAACGATGCCAACGCGGTCGTGCCGTATCTCAAGAAGGCGATGTCGCAAGGGATCAAGGTCGTGACCTTCGACTCGGACACGGCGCCCGATGGCCGGCAGATCTTCGTCAATCAGGCCGATTCGGAAGCGATCGGGCGCGGACAGATCCAGTTGCTGTCGAAGCTGATCGGCGGCGAGGGCGAATTCGCGATTCTCTCGGCGACGCCCAATGCGACGAATCAGAACACCTGGATCAAGTGGATGCAGGAGGAACTGAAGAAGCCCGAATATTCGAAGATGAAGCTCGTGAAGATCGCGTACGGCAACGACGACGATCAGAAGTCCTTCGTCGAGACGCAGGGCTTGTTGCAGGCTTATCCGAACCTGAAGGGTATCGTCGCGCCGACATCGGTCGGGATCGCGGCGGCGGCGCGCTATATCTCCAGTTCGCCGGCGAAGGGCAAGGTCGTCGTGACGGGCCTCGGCACGCCGAATCAGATGCGCGCGTTCGTGAAGAACGGCACGGTCAAGGCGTTCCAGTTGTGGGATCCGGGTCAACTGGGTTATCTCGCGGCGTTCGCGGCGGCCAATCTCGCATCGGGGACGATCACCGGCAAGGAAGGCGATTCGTTCGAGGCGGGCAAGCTGGGCAAGCGCACGGTCGGCAAGAGCGGGGAAGTGATTCTCGGCCCGCCGACGACCTTCGATGCCGCGAATATCGACAACTTCAATTTCTGACGCGAAGGGCGCGCTTCGAGCCTGAGAGGATGACGAAACGCCCTGCAGGGCGTTTCGTTTTTCAGCGGCTGCCGCGTTGTCGATGCACGAAGGAAAAGCCTTTGCGATCAAAGCGTTGAGGCGATGCTCCCACGGCTATCCACAAGGCTCTCCACAGAAACTGTGGATAGGTTTTTGCTGCGTTGCTACGCCTCCTGTGCGGTCGACCGAACATCTAACTTGTTGAACTAAAAGCGTTTGAGACGAGTGATATACGGCCTAACTTGACCGTACAGTGTTTCCGATACCCGGCCAACCGGGAACATTTTGGGAACAGAAACGATTCAACTCAGTGAGCTTCAACTCACGGACCTGACCGTCGCCGACGATGGCCGGAAGCTGCGCGACAGCAAAAACTGCGCGGGCAAGGTCCGCATAGGGCTTGACGGCAAAATCAGCGTGTCCTTCCGCTATCGCTTCCGATTCGAAGGGGCCGAGAATTAAACAGCCGTGGTACGTGGCCTAAAGTCACCCTCAAGGACATTCGCTTCAAGTTCATCGACGTAAAGGCGCAGATCGGATCCGGGATCAACCCCGCCGCGCAGAAACGCGACGCGCGTGAACAGCAAAACATTGCAGCGATGGCGCGCTCGCGCCTGGTCGCGAACCACTCGTCCGTTTGGCCAGATGTGCGACACGCCTTGGTCGAGCAACGCCAGCGTCTGCGTCGCGCCCGCCACCGCGCGATCTGGGCCATTAGCGTGCCGAATGGAGATACGTGTGTCTCGGCGAGTCCTCCATCGACTTCCGAATGCGGAATCCATCGCTAGGGCATTCGGACATATCCGATAGCGCCCTCAATCTACAGGACATACGATCACTGTCCGGGGCTCTATGTCAGCCACTTTCTGATGGAATTCGTGTTGTCGGTTGTCGCCGAAGCGGCGTAAGCACCGAAGAATGGCCAAAGCGCAAACCGGCTCATTAAGCGCCATCGGGCACACAACGGTCGATGGCATCGGGCACGGCATCGGCAGGTGATGGTGGACACCGCCAGTTACACCCGCTTTACGCAACGTCTTGCCGCCGTGACCCCTATCCTCCGACACTGCGGTTCAATCACGCCCCGCAGACATCACTTAGAAAAGGAAATCTCATGTCGATTGGGGAGAAGCATACGACGGGCGAAGGCGGTATTGGCTCAGTCTTTGGCCGTCTGACGGACAGCCTGCGCGAAGCCATCTTCGTCGAAAATCCCAAAGGCGACGCCGGCAGTTCCAATCCAAACGTCACCCCAAACCAACCAACCGCAGCGACACAAGCGGCAGCGTCTGCGGCTGATAACCCTATGACGCCTCGGCTGCACGAAGCCGTGATGAGCCGCGCGACGGGGTTTCGTCAACTCGCAACCAACATGCAGGCGCTCGAAAAGGTCATCCCCGACGAAACCTCGCGCCTGAGAGCGGCCTTCGCTGTGCTCCAGCAAAGTGGCGGCTCAATACCCAACCTGCTGCAGGACATCGACCTGCACGCGCGTGACCTCGAGACACAAAGCCTGCGCTTTCGCGAGGAATCCGACCGCGAACGCAAACAACGAGTCGGTCAGCGGGAGAAAAGTCTCGAAGATGCCAAATCGTTAATCGACGCCGCGCAATTGGAAGTGAACCGGCAGCAGGAAATTATCGACGCCCAGCAGAAAAAGATAACTCATCTGAAGGTCGAGATTCAAAACCAGACAGCCGAACTCGACCGCGCTAGCGAGCAGTTCTCAGCAGCCGTCGAGCACGAAAAGAACTGGCTCGCCGCGCAAAGCAAAAACGTCAAGGCGTTAGCCACCGACTAATTCGTTTCAACCCAACACCGCTGCAGGAGCATTATGGACAAGGGCAACCTCTCACCCCAGGGTTTCACGCCCAAAACGTTCTGGGAGCGCCCGGAAGGAACGATGGGCATGGTGGTGGCCGCGCTGCTTGGTGTGGGCGGCATCACCGTGCTGTACAAGCTGCTTCCGTACCTGGTGTCCATCGCGACCAATACGCTAACTCTCGTCTTGACGTGTGTGGCGCTGGCCGCCATTCTTTATGTCGTGTTCGACCCGCGCTTCCGGACGCTGATCGCATACGCGTACAAGAGCCTAATGCGCTGGATCACTGGTCTTCTCATTGAAATCGATCCAATCGGCATCCTGAAGAACTACATCAGCGATTTGCGCAAGAGCAAATCCGTGATGGATGCGCGCATCAGCGATCTCAATGGCGTCATCCAACGTCTCAAGAACATCATCAAGAAGAACGAATGCGAGGCGCAGCAGGCGCTAAAAATCGCGCAGCAGGCGCAGAAAGTCGGTAACAACCAACAACTACTATTGCAATCACGTCAGCATGGTCGATTGGAGAAGGCCAACATGACCTATCTTGACCTTGAACAAAAATCCCAGTTTCTGTTCAACGTGCTGACGCGCTACCAGGATTACGCCGGAACCATGATCGCCGACATGGAGGAAGAGGTACGTGTGGAAACGGAGCGGCGGGAAATGACGCGTTCCGCCCACGGCGCCATGAGTGCAGCCATGCGCATCCTCAGGGGGCAGGACGCAGGGCGCGACATGTACAACGCATCCATGGAGTACCTGGCTGTCGACTATGCGAGCAAGATCGGCCAGATCGAAGACTTCGTCCGCGTGTCCGAATCCTTCGTCTCGGGCATGGACCTGGAGAACGGTGTGTTCGAAGCCGACGCGATGAAGAAGCTCGAGGAGTGGGAGCGCAACAGCAACAACCTGTTAATGGATCAGGACACCGTCGCCTCGCTCAATCCGGGCCGCGCGTCGAGCGCCGCCGCTTCCAGCCAGGAAGTGCGATTTCTGGAGTCACTTCCACCGGAGTCTTGACGCATGACTGTCTCAAGCGCCAAGGCCGTTCTTTGAAATTTTTCCGCCTGATCCAATCGATGACGCTGGTAATGGCGTATCGCAAGAGAACGGTCGAACGCGCGCTCTTTGCGTCGATGCACCGCGACCGGACCAGTCATTCAACGACTTGAACAATACTCAGCCATGAAGCTCAAACCACTTCCCAAATTCATCCTCATTGCCGCCATCGTCGGTGCTCTAGGCTACGGCGTCACCGTGGCAAATCAGAACGGCTGGCTGGGCACTTCGAAACTGCCCTCGAGCACGACGGTAACGGCGGACGTTCCCACGGGCGCGCTGCCGAACAGTCCCTCCGACCGGAGCGGAATGCCGACAAGCGGCTCGAACGTCTCGAGCTACGACCTCGGTGCGTCAAGCATGAACCGCCCCGTCCGCCTGCTTACCATTCCGTGGAACGCCACCTCCGCGCTGATGTACGCCAACGGCGATGCGGAAACCACGCCGAACAGTCTGCTGGGCCAGCGCGGCGTCAAGCTTCTTATCGAACGGCAGGACGACTACGGCCGGATGACCGAGGAAATGGCGAGCTTTGCCAAGGACTATAAGGGAGGCACTGCCAACCCGAGCAATGGCACGCCGATGGTGATCATCATGGGCGATGGTGTGCCGGCCTTCATTGCGGCGACCGACGATGTACTGAGCAAGTTCGGTCAGTCCGCCGAAGTGGTCGGTGCGGTCGGCTACTCGCGTGGCGAAGACCGCTGCATGCTTCCACCGGACGTTCGTTCGGATCCACAGAAAGCCCGGGGCTCACTGATTGGCGCCGTGCTGCGCGACGGTGATTGGAACATCTGCGTCAAGTGGGCGGGCGATAACGGCATCCCCGTCAATCCGAACGAACAGACCTACGACCCGGATGCCATGAACTTCGTCGCCACCTCAAGCTTCGCCGAGGCCGATGAAAAGTACATTTCCGGGTATTGCGAAGAGCGTACGGTCACGCAAGGTGGCAAACGCACCGCAGAAAAGCGTCGCGTCTGTCAGAACGGCACGGCAACCTGGACGCCGGGTGACGTCAAGGTCGCCATGAACCGAGGTGGCCTGGTGTCAGTGGCATCGACCAAGGAATACATGTGGCAGATGCCGTCCACGCTCATCGTGAACAAACAATGGGCCGAGAGGAATCCGGATGTCGTCAGCAACATATTGGCGGCCACGTTCGATGCTTCCGACCGCATCAAGGGCGCGCTTGGCCGCGGCGACGACTCAGAGCTCCTCAAGGGTTCGGCCGTGCTGGTGAAAGTACACAAGGAACAGACGCCGCAGTGGTGGGCCAAGTATTTCAAGGGCGTCACTGAACGCGACAAGCAGGGCCTCATGGTCGACCTAGGCGGGTCCACCACGAACAACCTGGCGGACAACCAGTTTCTGTTCGGCCTGAACGGCAACGATTCGGTCTATAAGCGTGTCTACGAAGTGTATGGCGGCATCAGCAAGAAGCTCTATCCCGACATCATGCCGAACCTGGTTCCCTACGCGCAGGCGGTGAACACCGCGTACTTGCAGCGCGTCGCGGAAGCCACCAAACCGAGCGCCCCGGTCACTACGGCCGACATGCCCACGTTCCGCCAGGATGCGGTGGTACAGCGAACGGTGACGCAAAAATCCTGGTCCATCGAATTCGATACGGGAAAGGCCTCGTTTAAACCGCAAGCTATTCCTGTCCTGGAGGAACTGCTGAACCAGATTTCCGTGTCCGGCCTGTCCGTGGTTATCACCGGCAATACGGACAACGTGGGCGACAGCAGCGCCAATCTGCAGTTGTCGCGCAAGCGCGCCGAAGCCGTGCAGACCTGGTTGCAGATGAATGCACCCAGCAGTTTCCCGCAAGGCCGTATCCGCGTGCGCGCCTACGGCGATGCGCAGCCGGTGGCTGACAACGCAACGGCCGAGGGCCGCGCTAAGAATCGCCGAGTCGATATCAGCATGGTTCAGACAGGCACCTGATCTTTTCATTTGTGGATGTTTCAAAGAACGGGCGCATACGCGCCCGTTCCTTTAGGAGATTTGATGAGAGCACTTTGGACTCCCTATGTGTGGTTCAGTCGTCGCAGTATCGTTGTCCTTATCGGCGTACAAGTAGCCGTTACGCTGGGGATTTGGCTGTCGCTGAGAGCCACGTGGCTGCCTTCTCCGGTTGGCATCATCGAGGCTTGGCGGCAGCTCATCGTCAACCAAGGCCTTCTGCCGAACCTGCTTGAAAGCATCCGCACCAGCCTGATTTCATTGGTTGCCGCGGGACTATTGTCGACGCTCATCGTCTTTCTTTCGACCGCGCCCTTGTTTTGGCCCTTCGCCAAATTCATGGCTGCGCTGCGCTTTCTCGGTTTCGCCGGCCTCACCTACATCTTCACGCTGCTCACGAAGAACGGTGACGACCTGAAGGTGGGCCTGCTCACCTTCGGCATGACCGTATTCATGACCACCAGCTTGATGGCCGAGGTGAAGGCCATCCCGCAATCCAGCATCGACCATTGCCGCACCCTGGACATGCACGGCTGGCGCATTTCCTATGAGCTGGTGCTGCGAGGCAAGCTCGACACAATCCTTGATCTCGTCAGGCAAAACGCGGCCGTCGGCTGGACGCTGCTGACCATGGTAGAAGGCTTGGTGCGTTCCTCGGGCGGCGTGGGCGTGATGCTGCTCAACCAGAACCGCTACTTCAACCTCGACGGCGTCTTCGCGATTCAGATCACTATCCTTCTGTACGGCCTTCTGCAGGACTGGTTCTTGGGCTGGGTGCGTCAAGCCGTATGTCCCTATTTGGCCACCGAATAAACCGACCGCAAGCAGAGAGTTCCTACGCCATGTCCGACACCGTTGCCGATTACAGCTACACCCGCTCTGAATGCCTCATGTCCATCGAGAACCTCGGCGTTCACTACGACAGGCCAATTCTTCGTGACATCAATCTCAAGATCTACGATATCGTTCGCCCGAACCTGACCCAAGGTCAGGTGGTGACGATCCTGGGCCCGTCTGGCATTGGAAAAACTCAGCTGTTGCGCTGCATTGCGGGGCTACAGTCACCAGCGACCGGTACCGTCAGCATCCAAGCCGAACACGGCGACAAGCACGTGCACGCCGGCGACGTGGGTATGGTCGGCCAGCACTATCCCCTGTTCAACCACCGGACTGTGGTGGACAACCTGTTGATCGCCGCCAAGCGGGCGAACAAGACGCGAGAGGCCGTCGACCATTACCTGGGTGATTTCAAGCTGGCCGATCAGGCCTCCAAATATCCAATGCAACTTTCCGGTGGGCAGCGCCAACGCGTCGCCATTATTCAGCAGTTGCTAAACCGCTCGCGCTTCCTAGTCATGGACGAACCGTTCTCGGGCCTGGATCCGCAAGCGAAGCAGATGGTCTGCGATACGCTGCTGACTGTGTCGCAAAAACACGAATGGAGCACAACCATTGTAATTTCGCACGACATCGATGCGGCCATATACATCTCAGACACCATTTGCGTACTTGGACGAACCCGTGATGGCCAAGGTCAGCCCCTTCCTGGCGCCACCATCGTGGACCGCTACGATCTGATGGAGATGGGCCTGGCTTGGCGGCCCGACAAGCAAAAGCTTCTTCAGTTTGCGACGCTGCGCGAGAACATCATAGATCGGTTCAAGACACTGCTTTAACTCAGGCCTGAATCGCGCGCCGGGAGCTCGGGTGAACAGCCCGGCGCAGGGGCGGGGCGAACGTTGGACGCTTCTCGATGTTGGGGCGCCTACCGCCCCTTTCAATGCATTTCTAACGCGGCTCGCGTGGCATCAGCACCGGTTCGTTACCAAATCCGAGTGATTCAGGCGGTTACGTACGGCCTACCGGGATGTCTGCGGGTGTGTGCCCGAAACTGTGGACAACCGCACACATTCATTTGATCCCCTGGCCGCCGCGCATCACCTGCACGGCGGTCGCCGATTCGAACCGCGCGTGCACCATATCCCCGGATTTCAACCCGGCGAGCGGCACATCCGGCGCGGCTTGCAGCGTCACCGTCTTGTTCGGCCCGCGCAGCGTGATGCGCCGGTTCTTCGCATCGACGCGCTCGATCGTCCCGATCACCTCGACGACGCGCGCCTCCGCCGCCACGCCCCCCGACGCGGGAATCAACGCGTCCGTGTCGATGCGCTCGCGGATGCCGTTCGACTTCACCTTCGTCGCGCTCACGAGCACCGCGCTGCGATATTCGATGTTCACGATATCGCCGAGCTGAAGTTTCTTCACATCGCCGACTTCGGGATTCACCGCCACTTCGACGACGCGCCCGCCCGGACCCTGCAGCGACACGCTGTTCGTCGTCGGATCGATGCCGACCACGCGCGCCTGCACCTGCGCGATGGCCGCCGCGCCGCGCGTCGTCGGGGCGGACGCGGCATCGTCGGCGGATGCGCTTCCGATCGCGCCGAGAGCGAGCGCGACGCAGGCGGCGAGAATCCTGACCGAACGATGCGAAGCTTGAGATGACGAGCGGAACATGCCGTGCCTCCTTATGTTCGTGTTGCTTCAGTCAACTTGCGGAACGCGCTCAGCGGCGCGACTTCGACAGCAAATGTCCGAGCCCGAGGTTCGTCGCGATCTGCCAGATATAGACGCGCGAGTAACGCACGCCGTAGCGCCGCTCGATCAGTTCGCGCAGACGCGCATTGGTCCACGTATCGCTCTCGAAACCATGCGCGCGCGCGGGCCCACGCAGCGCGGCGGCGATCCAGTCGAGCGCCTCGCGATCCAGCACCGACGCGCGCCCGCCCACGCCCATCTTGCCGAGCGCGTCGAGGCCGCCTTCGTCGACGATCGCCTTGTAACGCCGCACCGTTTGCAAGGAAAGATGCAGCGCCTCGGCCACCGCCTCGACCGACGCGCCACCGAGCAGCATGCGTCCGGCCGTCATGCGCCGCACGACGCTCGGCAGTGTGTCGGGACGGGAGAGCATGGCGCGCGCCGCTCGATCGTTAGGATTACTTCGGTTGACCGGGACGTCAGGCGCCACTGTGCGAACCCGAGCCGGTGCCTCGCGCGCGTTCCTGTGTCGGTCGATGCCGGCGAGCGGCGGGTGCAACGTTGCGGCGTCCGTATGCGTTCATGCGTGCCCCCTGGTCGAATGGAGACGGCGGGACTTGATCGGGCGTGCTTGACGTCAGGCCGATGCGTGGCTCGAATAGGAGCCGACTTACAGAGAAGTATCAATAAACGTTTTCAGGCTCGATGGGCAACCATCGGCGAAAATTTTTTGGGCTTGATAAATCCCTGTGAATTGCCTATGAACGCTGCCTATGAGCAGCGAAAACGCGACCGGCGAGCGCGCTGGGCGCAATGTACCGGGTCTGCGTTTCAAAGGACGCGCGCGAACCGCCGCCAGCGAGGCGCGGCCTGCCTCGGCAATGTGCCGACGACGCTCAAACGCGATAAAACTCGATGTCCTGCCCGGCGTGCACCGCACGCTTGAGCCACTCGGGCATATCGCCGATGCCGTCCCACGTATCGCCGCTCGCGTTTCGGAATATCGGCGCCCCGGCATCCGACGAATGCGGTATCAGGGGCAATTGCGGCATCGGCCGCTTTGCCTTGGGTGCGCCATGAGTTCCGTTGGTCTTGGTGAAGGAGGGCGGCGGCGGATTCTCCGCCGGCGCTTCGGCCAATGCTTCGGCCAACGCTCTTTCCGAAATGCCGAACTCAGCCATTCGGCTGCGCAAATACGCAATGATGCTGTCTCGCTTTCTTTCGTCCACGGCTTTCCTGATTCAGCTTTTTGATTTTCAGAGGACGAACCGAAACCCCGCGCGGACCGGGGCGGTTCGATGACTTGAATATATGTGTTTTATGAAGCGTGACGCAGCGCATGGCACGCGTCAATTAGTGTATTACCGCACGCCTATTAATTCGCGCGATGACTCTGCCTTTAATGTGTGCATTGCCACCAATGCGAACGTTCGCCCGCCCGAGCATCGCCGTGACGGACGCGCGAACGGGAAGCGCGCGGAACGTCACGTGGGGAGCCACGAACCGATGGCGAAGCCGCTCCGCCAATTCCGCATGGCGGCCGAAACCTCGCTAACTCTATTGTATGCTGCCGATGGCAACTATTAAAACGTTTTAACGACTGTGTTGTTCCCCAGGTAATTCGGCACCGTGCGCGCGAATGGCGGCAATCAGCTCCGCGGGCGTAATTTCATAACGCACTTCGCGGTGAATGCCGGGTTTGCGCTCGTCGATTTCAATCAGCAGTACGGCTTTGCCGTCCGCTGCCGGTTCGAGGCGCAGCGAACGCACTTCCTGTCCGCTGGCATCGTCGTATTCCGTCAGGAGCGTCATGGCGCCAGTGGCGGCGCTTCTCGGCATCGACATTCTTCCTCCCGTCTTGCGACGTCGTTGTTGTTGTGTCGCCGCGCCGAACACCGGCATGCACGAATATCGGGCGCGCCATGCGGAGTTTCAACTTGGCAAGTGAAGCGGACGCGAAGGATGGCGCGGCCCGCGCCGTCCTCCGGTATCTCATTATTGCCTGTCAAAAGCGCGCGCGTAAAGCGGGAGACCCGTCGAAGCCTTGCGACCCCTAATTTTCTCTGCTCAGGCCGATGGTTCAGGCGCTCGCGCCGATCGCGTCGCGCGCCTGGCTCGTGAGCTCGAACGAGCGCAGACGCGCCTTGTGATCGAAGATCTGCGCGGTGACGATCAGCTCGTCGGCCTGCGTCTGATCGATGACCGAGCGCAGCCCGGCTTCGACATCGGCGGGCGCGCCGACGACCGAACACGCGAGCGAATGCTCGACGCCCGCGCGCTCGGCGTCGCTCCACGCGATCGACTCGACCGGCGGCGGCAATTGTCCGGGCGTGCCGCGCCGCAGATTGATGAACTGCTGCTGCAGCGACGTGAAGTGAAAGCGTGCTTCATCGGCGGTATCGGCGGCGAACACGTTCACGCCGACCATCGCGTAGGGCTTTTGCAGCGTCGCGGAAGGGCGGAATTGCTTGCGATAGACCTCGAGCGCGGTCAGCAGATAATCCGGCGCGAAATGCGACGCGAACGCGAACGGCAGCCCGAGCGCGGCCGCGAGTTGCGCCGAGAACAGCGACGAGCCGAGCAGCCAGATCGGCACGTTCAGGCCGGCGCCGGGCACCGCGCGCACGCGCTGGCCTTCGACCGGATCGGCGAAGTAGCGCTGCAATTCGACGACGTCATCGGGAAACGATTCCGCGCTGCCGTGCAGGTCGCGGCGCAGCGCCCGCGCCGTGGTCTGGTCGGTGCCGGGTGCGCGTCCGAGTCCGAGATCGATGCGTCCCGGAAACAGCGAAGCCAGCGTGCCGAACTGCTCGGCGATCACGAGCGGCGCGTGATTCGGCAGCATGATGCCGCCCGAGCCGACGCGAATCGTCTTCGTGCCCGCCGCGATATGGCCGATCACGACGGCGGTCGCCGCGCTGGCGATGCCCGTCATGTTGTGGTGCTCGGCGAGCCAGTAGCGCAGATAACCCCAGCGCTCGGCGTGCTGGGCGAGATCGAGCGAATGGGCGAAGGCGTCGGCCGGCGTCGAGCCGAGCGGAACCGGGGAAAGGTCGAGTAGCGAGAAGGGGATCATTGCGGCTTTCCGAAAGCGTGACGGATCGCGATGCATCCGGCATCGCGCTGGTTTCACGCGCTGAAAAGACCGATTGTGCCGAAAGTCCGCGGAATCTGCCGGAATGCACCGTGGGGCGAAGTGTCAGGCGAGGCGAGGATAGCCGCGCTCGATGGCCTCGCGCTCGTAGTCGAGAATGGCCGCGTAGTCCGTCTGTGTGCGTCTGACGATGCCTTTGAGCCTCAGCCGTGCGGCGAGCGCGGGGTCGTCCGCGAGTGCATCGGCGAGGGCGTCGAGGATTGCGTCGATGGAATCCGGCGGCACGCGCAGCGACGCGATGAACGGCAGCGCGCTCGCGCTGGCGGTCACGTCGAGCACGCGCACGCCCGCCGTCAATTCGGGCAGATGCGCCTGCGCAAACGCGAACGTGACGCAGTCGATCGCGGCGATGTCAGCGCGCGCTTCGGCGATTGCGGCGAGCGACGCGAGATGCGCGCCGGTTTTCGTCACCGACGCGAAAAAGCGCCCGTCGTTCGCGTAAGGAGCGACGGCGTGTCGGAAAAGGTTCATGCCGCTGTTGGAATCGTCGTCGTTGTAGGCTGCGTGCAGGTTTCGGCAGTCTTCGACCGATTGCGCGCCGACACGCGCCCCGATGACGATCACGCTGCGATAAGCGCCGGTTTCGCAGCCGGGCGCGTTGAAATCGGGCGCGCCTACGACTTGCACGCGATTCGCGAGCGCATGCACGAGCGGATAGCCGCAGGTTTGCGACAACAACACGTCGTCGCGCAGCCAGAACGCGGTGAGATCCGCACCGGGATCGACGATCTCGAGCGTATCGCCGCGTGCGCGTAGCCAGTCCGCGAGCTGCTCGCGGACACGTTCGAGCAGCGTGCGCCAATCCGCGGCGAGCGCGGGCGCGACGTTGTACATCGGCAGGGCGGCGATCCAGTGCATGACGCGAATCGTACCGTGGGAGGCGTCAGCTCGCGAGACGCGCGGGTTCGCGGCGCGCGTCGCGGCGTCGATCGGCAGATGCGTCCGGCGCGGCGAGCGGATGCACCGGTTCAGCAGCCTGCGCGAACGCGTGACGGCTCGCCCATTCGCCGTATCCGCGCACGACGAAACCGCCGTTGCTCGCGCGATAGGCATCGCGCCGCCGCGCATAGATCCGCCCGAGCGCGAACCACGGCACGCCCGGCAGATCGTGATGCACGGCGTGAAAGTTATTGTTGAGAAAGAGCAGTCGCCACGGCCACGCAGCCTCGTTGACGACCGTGCGTTCGCTATGGCTCTCCGCCGCGCGATGCTCCTGAAACGAGCGAATCGACGCCAGCGCGAGCGACGCATAGCCGACACCGAACACGAAGGCGCGCCACGGAATGCCGCATCGCGTGTCGAGCCAGCTCGCGAGCAGCACGAGCGACGCGAGATGCACGATCCAGCTCGCGACGATTTTCCAGTGCCGCTCGACGACGGCCTGCGCCGCCTCGCGCCACGATGCCGCGATCGAGAACCACGGCCCGACGAGCATCCGGCCCGCGAAGGTATTGCGCGCGGCGAGCGCGGCGCGCAGGACGGGACCCGCGCTCGCCCACTGTTCGGGCGTCACGTAATAGCTCTCGGGATCGCGTCCCGGCTCGGTCAGATGCGCGTCGTCGTGATGCCGCAGATGCGACTCGCGATACACCTCATACGGAAACCATACCGCGAGCGGGGCGATGCCGATAAGCATGTTGACGAGCGGCCAGCGCGTCGGATGACCGTGCATCAGCTCGTGCTGCAGGGACATATACCAGCACGACAGCACCGCGAGCAGCGCGACGGCCGGAACCAGCCCGATCGCGCGCGCGTTGAGCGCGACGCCGAACCATCCGCCGTAGATCGCGACGGCGACCGCCCACGTCGGCCATTCGCTGCGCCAGCGCCAGGTTTCGCGCTGGCGTTGGAGTTCCTGGCGTTGGGCGTCGTCGAGATAGCGGGGCATGGCGGACGTCGAAAATGGCGAAGGGCCATGGTAGCGGCGCGTCGCACGCCTCCCAACCAAGGAATCCGGCTAAGGATTTCGCATTCGACGCAATATGCATCCGATTTTTGACCATGCATCGGCGCACGTTATGCTTTGTCCCTTCATCCTCGCAAGCGCGCGCATATGTCCGAACCGATCGAGCCCGCTTCCGCGCCGCATCAGGCGCATCGCAACCTGCCGCGCAAATCCGCGCGGCTCATCGGCGGGCTGATCGCGTTCAACGTGCTCGCATGGCTCTGGGCGTTGGTCGCGTTCCGTCACTATCCGCTGCTGCTCGGCACGTCGTTGCTCGCGTATTCGCTCGGGCTGCGCCATGCGGTCGATGCCGACCATATCGCCGCCATCGACAACGTCACGCGCAAGCTGATGCACGAAGGCAAGCGGCCGCACTTCGCCGGCTTCTTCTTTTCGCTCGGACATTCGACGATCGTCATCGCCGCCACCGCGCTCATCGCCGCGACGGCGATGGCCGTGCACGGCCGGTTCGCCGAGTACCGCGAGATCGGCGGAATCATCGGCACGTCGGTGTCGTCGCTCTTTTTGTTCGCGATCGCGGCGATGAACCTGTTCGTGCTGCGCGGCGTATGGCGCGCGTTCCGTCGCGTGCGGCGCGGCGAAACCTGCCGCGACGACGACATAGACATGCTCACGGTCGGCGGCGGTCCGCTTGCGCGCATCGCCCGTCCGCTTTTCAGGCTGATCGGCAAGAGCTGGCACATGTATCCGCTCGGCTTTCTGTTCGGCCTCGGCTTCGACACGGCGACCGAAATCGGGTTGATGGGCATCGCGGCGGCCGAAGCGGCGCGCGGCATGCCGGTGTGGTCGATTCTCGTGTTCCCGATGCTGTTCACGGCGGGCATGTCGCTCATCGACACCGCCGACAGCCTGCTGATGACCGGCGCCTACGGCTGGGCCTTCATGAAGCCGATCCGCAAGCTCTACTACAACCTCACCGTGACGCTCGTCTCGGTGCTGATTGCCGTGCTGATCGGCGGCATCGAGGCGCTCGGGCTGATCGCGGACCGGCTGCGGCTGAAGGGCGGACTGTGGGACGTGGCAGCGTCGCTCTCCGAGCACTTCGGGATGCTCGGCTACGGCATCGTCGCGCTGTTCGCGGCGTGCTGGATCGTCTCCGCGCTCATCTACAAGTGGCGCGGTTACGAATCGCTCGACGGCGGGGTCGCCAGATAATCAACGGGCATTCTTCCTGCTTCGTGGATGCGCCAGCCGCTCATCCACATTTCGCATCGAGCGGCGTTCAGGGAGAAAGAACATGAACGACCCGCAAGCGGGGGCCGACTCGCCGCATCTCGACAGCGCCGAGCAGGAGCAAGCCGCCGAGCATTCCGCACCGCATCCGCTCGTCATCCACGAGATCGTGCGCGAGGAAGGCGAAGTCGCGATGGAGCGCACCTTCGCGGCGCTGATGTGGTCGGCGCTCGCCGCCGGCCTGTCGATGGGATTCTCCTTTCTCGTCCAGTCGATTCTCGAAAGCGCGCTGCCGGAGGCCCGCTGGACGGGACTCGTATCGAGCTTCGGCTACACGATCGGCTTCGTCTTCGTGATCCTCGGACGTCAGCAGCTCTTCACCGAAAGCACGCTGACGGCGGTGCTGCCGGTCCTTACGCGGCGCGATTTGTCGACGTTGTTCAAGGCGCTGCGCCTTTGGGCGATCGTGCTTTTCTTCAACCTGGTCGGCACGACGATCTTCGCCGCGATCCTGCAGATTCGCGGCGTCTTTTCGCCGGAAGTGAGCGAGGCGCTCGCCAAGGTCGCGATGACGCCGCTTTCCGCGGATTTCGGCGTGACCGTCGTTCGCGGCGTGTTTTCCGGCTGGTTGATCGCGCTGATGGTATGGCTGCTGCCGAGCGCGCGCTCGGGGCGGCTCCTCACGATCCTGCTCGTGACCTACACCGTCGCTGTGAGCAAGCTCACGCACGTCATCGCCGGATCGGTCGAAGCGGCCTACGCGGTGATGATCGGCGCGGCGGACATCTCCGACTACTTCTTCGTGTTCCTCGTGCCGACGTTCATCGGCAATGTGATTGGCGGCGTGTCGCTCGTCGCGATCGTCAATCACGCGGCGATCGCGCCAGAGATCACGAGCGCGCCGCAGCGGCATCGCGACTAAGCGCGCATCATTTGTTGTTGCCCGCGCCCGTGCCGTAAAGGCCGTTGTTGAAGCCGGTGCTGCCCTCGGCCTTGTGCTTCTTGTCGGCGGTCGCGGCGCGGCCCTGCGCGGCATCCTTCGATTGCGGTTTCTGCGATTCGACCAGCGGCGAGCCCGATGGATTCGCGCGCGAGCTCGAATCCGACTGACGGCTTTCCTGTCGCTCCGACCCGCCGCCGTTCGTGATCTGCGCGACGCCGACCGTGCTGAACGTCGCGATGAGACTGGCGACGATCGCGTTCGCGAGCATCGGCGAGGGCCGGCGCGATGCGCCCGCGCGGTCGTGAAAGAAAGTGGACATGGCGATTCCCGGCATGATCGAAAGACTAGCTTTCGAGCATGAACGGTGCCTGACGCGGCAAAGCGGCGCGTTGAAACGCGCGTGCCGTGAATCGTCGGAAGTTCAAAGGACCGTTGCACGCCCGCTTCGTCGCGAGACGCGGGCGCGAACGAGGGATTCGCGCCGCAGCGCGAGCGGCGAAAGCGGTTCTTAGGCCGCTTTCGCCCAAAGCCTGTTGGTCGATCTTTTACGGCTGCCGGAGCCGTCGCGCGGACCGCTGTCGACTGTGTCGAGCGCGACGCGCAACGCTTCGATGCGTTGCTTCTGCGCCGGCACGAGCGCGTAACCCTTGACCACGGCGGCGAGCCGCTCCCGCCAGTATTCGACGTTGAGCGTGCCGGAAGACTGCTTGTGCATCGTGCGAAGTTGCGCGAGTGCGCGCTCGATGTGCTGAAGCTCGACGTCAGCCAACGCCGAGGGCAAGAGACTGCCCTTGGTCTCGTTTTTCTTCTTCATTATTTGGTCTTCCTCTCGGCCATACGACGGCTTGTCCCGACATCGGACACGCGCGCCGTTGAGGCACCCCGTTCACCCGCGCATATTTTTGTGGCTAAGCGGGTGGCCCTTGCTCTTTTCTTCGGATGACCGATCGTTGCCTGTCTCGGCGATTTCGATCGTTAACAAAAATGTACGCAACGCGGACCTGATGGCTCCGTCTGTCATCGCACATTGGTGTGAGAGCAACGCGGGGATTTCGATGTTGCGTCGCGCAAGGGCGACGCAGGCCGATCATTCGTCGTTCGCGGACGGCGTTTTTGCCGTGCGTTTGCCGCTGCGGCCAATCTGTTCTTCCATCGCGAGATCGAGCTTGCTGGCCTTGCGCGGCTTGGCCGGATCGCGGGCGTTGACGAACGCGACGAAGTCGTCCATCGGCATCGGCTCGGAGATTTTCTTCGTGCCTTCGGGCGCGCGCTCGGCGAGATAGAAGTAGCCGCCCGGCATCGAGATGGCCGCGTAATTCGCGTTGCCGCTGCGCGTCTTGAGCCGTTCGACGGCGCTGATGGCTTTGGTCGAGCGCATGGTCCTGTCTGCTTATTTCTGAGGTTCGTCGTGAGCGGTGGCGTCCGCCGGCGCGCATTTCTTGCCCGCGCCTTCGATCCACATGTTCGACGGATGACGCTGCCCCGGATAGTACCGGTACGTGGTCTCGCCGTTGTCGTAGCGGACCTTGATGACGTTGGAATCGCCGAATTCGAGCATCACGCCTTGCGGGATGGACGTCTGCTTGTATTGGGCGTCGTGCTTTTTCGCTTCGGCGGCGATGCACTGCACGATGCCGTTCACCTTGTTTTCCGTCGACGATTTCTCGACTTCGGGTTGTCCTGCATCTTCGTTATGAAACTGGGCGCAGGCGGCGAAAAGCACAGGCAACGCGAGCGCCGCGGCGAGTTTTTTCATGGTCTTTCCCGTTTGATCTTCTGGTGCCGAACACGACATTAGAGCACAAGCCCTTGACAGTCCGGTCACGCTGCAGCAAGGCCCGCGCCCGCGTGCGCCGCGCTTCATGCGTCGGGCGGCACGCCGAGCAGCGGCAGCGTCGCGCCGACGATGCCCGAGAACACCGGCCCCGCGACCGTTCCGCCGTAATAGGTGCCCCCCGTGGGCTCGTCGATCATCACGGCGACGATCACGCGCGGATCGCTCATCGGCGCGATGCCGACGAACGACGCGCGGTACTTGTTCGCCGCATACGAGCGTCCGACCTGCTTGCGCGCCGTGCCCGTCTTGCCGCCGACGCGATAGCCTTCCACCGCCGCCGCGCGGCCCGTGCCGTGGTCGCCGGTCGCGTTTTCGAGCATGTTGCGCACGGCCTTCGCGGTCGCGGGCTTCGTCACCTGCACGGCGTCGCGGCGCGTTTCGCCGTGAATCAGCGTGGCGGGATAAAAGCGTCCGTCGCCGGCGTACGCCGTGTAGATCTGCGCGATCTGCACGAGCGACAGCGATAAACCGTAGCCATACGCCATCGTCGCCTGTTCGATCGGCTTCCAGCGCTCGGGCGCGCGCAGGCGGCCGGTCGCGGCGCCCGGAAACGTCAGCTCGGGCGCGCGGCCGATGCCGTATTCGCGGTACTTGTCCCAGATCGTCTGCGCGGGAATCTGCAGCGCGAGCTTCGTGAGCGCGACGTTGCTCGACATCTGCACCGCCTCGGACACGGTGATGACGCCGTGATTCGACGTGTCGTGAATCACGTTCGGGCCGAGCTTGAACGTGCCCGGCGATGTGTCGATGCGCGTTTCGGGCCGCACGCGGCCGAGATCGATCGATAGCGCGGCGACGAGCGGCTTGATCGTCGAGCCGGGCTCGAAGGTGTCCGTGAGCGCGCGGTTGCGCAACTGCTCGCCGGTGAGGCGCGAGCGATCGTTCGGATCGAAACTCGGATAGTTGGCGAGCGCGAGCACTTCGCCGTTCTTCGCATCCAGCACGACGACGCTGCCCGCGCGCGCCTTGTGCTTCGCGATCGCCGCCTTGAGTTGCGAATGCGCGAGTTGCTGGATGCGCCGGTCGATCGTCAACTGAATGGTTTCGCCGTTCTGCGGCATGGCCGGCTCGCCGATCTGCGAGACCACGCGCCCGAGCCGGTCGCGGATCACTTCGCGCTGGCCGGCCGCGCCCGTCAGACGCGCGTCGGCGGCCAGCTCGACGCCTTCCTGCCCGTGATCCTCGTTATTCGTGAAGCCGACGACGTGCGCCGCCGATTCGCCTTCGGGATAGAAGCGCTTGGTGTCCGGCACGAGCGTAATGCCCGCGCGCCCGATCGTCGCGATGCGCTCGGCGGTTTCCGCTTCCACCTGACGTTTGAGCAGGACGAACGCGCGAGTCCCGTCGATGCGGCGCTGCAGATCCTTCGGCGGCATGTCGAGCAGGCGCGCGATCTCGCCACCGTGATCGCCGTCGAAGAGCTTGGGCGTCGCCCAGACTTCGTAGGTCGCGAGGCTGACGGCGAGCATCGCGCCATTGCGATCGACGATGCGTCCGCGCGTCGCCGAGAGCGCCAGCGTGCGCTGATAGCGCTTCTGGCCTTCGCCGATATAGAACTTGTGGTCGATGACCTGGACCCACAGCGCGCGTCCGGCTAGCGTCAAAAACGCCGCCGTCACCCCGATGACGACGAGCCGCGAGCGCCAGGCCGGCAGCCGGTTTGCGAGCACCGCGCTGCGGTGATGCGTCTGGAAATCGCTGCCGCCGCGCGTCTTCTTCTTGAACATCGTGGTCTTCTGATTAAGCTTGGTTGGGCAGACGGGCGAGGGCGGCGTCGAGTTCGGCGCCATCCGGCAGACGAATGCCGAGTTCGCCTTCGAGCACGCGGCGCAGACTGGCCGTGCCGTCGAGTTCGCGATGATCGCTGCCTTCGCGTTCGTCGTGGATCGAAAAACGCCGGTTGAAAAGGGCGAGGCGCTTGCCCGGCGCGAGACGCGCGGCGAGCAGGTTGTGCAGGAAGATCGACTGCGGATACATCGACACGAAATGATTGGCCATCTCGTAGTCGGCGTCATACTGCGGATCGAGGTCGAAGCGATAGACGTTCGTCCACGCGCCGTTCACGAGCGCCTGCAGGACGTAGCCGGGCGCTTCGCCGGCCCCTTCGAGGCGGAAAGCGCCGTGCGGCGTGATCTGTTCGAGGCCCGTCTGGAGCGCGAGCGGCGCGGAAAGCGTCATGCCGCCGAAGCCGACGTCGGCGAGGAACGCGCCTTCGTCGAGATCGACGAGCAGCAGCATATGCGTGCGCGCAGGCATGTCAGACAGCTCGCGGCCCCACAGGACGCGTCCTGCGAAGCTGCGCACGCGAAAACCGAGCGTCTGAAGTACGCTGCGAAACAGCAGGTTGTGCTCGTAGCAGTAGCCGCCGCGCCGTCCGGCGACGAGCTTGCGCTGGATCGATTCGAGATCGAGCCGGATCGGGCGGCCGATCAGCACGTCGAGATTTTCGAAGGGAATGGCCTGAGGATGCAGCAGATGCAGCGCGCGCAGTGTGTCGAGCGTCGGCGCGGGCCGCACGGATTCCGCGTACCCGATGCGCTCGAAGTAGGCGGCGAGGTCGATGGAAGTGTCGTGTGCGTTCATATGGAGTTCAGGCTTCGTCAAGCTTCGATGTCGCAATGTCCGCGAGTGCTGTCGTCAGGCGCGCATATTTTACGACACGAAAGGTTAAAAATTACAAAATGCATACGTTATTCGTCGCGCGAGCTTGCAACGCGTCGTTCGAATGAACTGTGCCGCATCGATGCAGGTCTTTCCAGGTTCAAGCGCAACTGACAAGGGGCGATACGCCATGCCGAAAGAATCGAACGAAGCGAATCAATCGAAGGAAAACAACCCGGCCAGCGCGACGTGCGCCGGCAAGCATCCCGCGCCGCCATGCACGCTCGTGATTTTCGGGGCGGGCGGCGATCTCACCAAGCGCTTGCTGATGCCGTCGCTCTACAACCTGTCCGCCGACAAGCTGCTCGACGACGGCATGGAGATCATCGGCGTGAATCACGGCGAGCGCGAGACGTCCGAATGGCGCGACGAGCTCACGCAATCGCTGCGCACGTTCGCCGCCGACAAGGCCGCGACGTTTCACACGTCGCAGTTGAACGAGGACGCGTGGAACTGGGTCGTCGGGCGGCTCGAATATTTCCCCGGTGAATTCGAAGAGGACGAAACCTTTGCCCGGCTCAAGGCGCGGCTCGCGCAGGCGAAGTCGGACAACGTCGTGTTCTATCTCGCGGTGGGCGCGCGGTTCTTTCAGCCGATCATCGAGCATCTCGGCGCGGCGGGCATGCTCGAAGAGAAGGACGGCAATTTCAGACGGCTTGTCATCGAGAAGCCGTTCGGCAGCGATCTGGCGTCGGCGCAGGAACTGAACCGCTGCATCCTCAAGTATGCGGACGAGTCGCAGGTGTACCGCATCGACCATTTTCTCGGCAAGGACACGGTGCAGAGCATTCTCGCCGTGCGCTTCGCCAACGCGATGTTCGAACCGATCTGGCGGCGCGAGTACATCGACAACGTGCAGATCACGGCGGCGGAGACGATCGGCGTGGAAGGGCGCGGCAAGTTCTACGAGCAGACGGGCGCGTTTCGCGACATGCTGCCGAACCATCTGTTCCAGTTGCTCGGCATGGTCGCGATGGAGCCGCCGAATTCCTTCGATGCCGAATCCGTGCGCGACAGAAAAGCCGAAGTCTTCGATGCGATCCGTCCGCTCACCGCCGACGACGTCGTGCTCGGCCAGTACGAAGCCGGACCCGCCGGGCCGGGCTACAAGGAAGAACCGGGCGTGGCCAAAGATAGCCGGACCGAAACCTACGCGGCGGCGCGCGTGTACGTGGAGAACTGGCGCTGGGCCGGCGTGCCGTTTTATCTGCGCACGGGCAAGCGGCTCACCGAGCGTCGCACGGAGATCGCGGTGCAACTGAAGGCGGTGCCGTTTTTGCTGTTTCGCGATACGCCCGTCGATGCGCTGACGCCGAATGTGTTCACGCTGCGCATCGATCCGGCGCACGGCACGAGCTTCGATTTCAACGTGAAAGTGCCGGGACCGGTAATGCAGATCGGCAAGGTGCGTTCGAGGTTCGACTATGCCGACTTCTTCGCGGAGCGCGCGAACGTCGGCTATGAGACGCTGCTCTACGACTGCATGCTCGGCGACGCGACGCTCTTTCAGCGCGCGGACAGCATCGAGACGGCTTGGGCGGCGGTGGATCGCGTGCTGCATCCGGACAGTCCGCTGCCCGTGCGCGGTTACGCGGCGGGCAGCGCGGGGCCGGCCGAAGCGGACAAGCTGCTTGCCGACGACGGCCGCGCGTGGCGACCGCTGACCGACGCGCACAAGAAGAACTGAACTCATCTCATCGCAACGCAAACTCAAAAGGACAACGAGCGTGAGCACAGAATCAAGAGCCAAGCAGAAGACCCACGTCACGGCGGACAAACTCGCGATCAAGGCGGAACGCATTCTCGCGATCGATATCGGCGGGACCGGGTTGAAGGCGGCCATCATCTCGGCGGACGGTGAGATGAAGAGCGACCGCGTGCGCGTGGCGACGCCGCATCCGGCGAAGCCCGACGTGGTCGTGGAGACGCTCATCGAACTGATCGCGCCGATCGTCGCCGAGCCGCCGACGCACATTTCCATCGGCTTTCCGGGCGTCGTGCGCGATAACGTCGTGCTGACCGCGCCGAATCTCGGCACGCCCGCCTGGCGCGGCGTGCCGCTCGCGCAACTGATCGCCGAGCGCCTCGGCAACGTGCCCGCGCGCATGATCAACGACGCCGAGATGCAAGGGCTCGCGGCGATCGAAGGGCGCGGCATCGAAATGGTGCTGACGCTCGGTACGGGCGCGGGCACCGCGCTCTTTCGCGACGGCGAACTGATGCCGCATCTGGAGCTCGCGCATCATCCGGTCGCGAAGGACAAGACTTACGACGAGTACATCGGCAACGCGGCGCGCGAGAAGGCGGGCAAGAAGCGCTGGAGCCGGCGCGTGGAGAAGATCATCGGCATCCTGGCGACGCTGACGAACTACGACAGGCTGTGGATCGGCGGCGGCAACGCGGCGCATATCAAGTTCAAGCTGCCGGATAACGTCGCGGTCGTGTCGAATGCGGCGGGCATCGAAGGCGGCGCGCGGCTGTGGCATCCGCGCTCGGTGCGCGAGACGCGCCAGTTGCCGCATTTCAATCAGCGTGAAGGGGCGCACTGATGAACGCCAACAGCAAATACGGACTTCACAGCGTGAACGGCGACGCCGATGCGGCGTTCGCCGCGCTCGCCAAAGCGGAACTCGTCGTCACCGATTGCGACGGCACGCTGCTCTATACCGACAAGGCATTGGGCCAACCGGCGATTGACGCCGTGCGTCGCCTGAAGGAAGCGGGCGTGCGCTTTACCGTGGCGAGCAGCCGGCCGGGCAAGGGCATGAGGCATATCGTTGAGGCGCTCGACGTCGACATGCCTTACGCGTCGTACAACGGCGGCAGTCTCGTCAGGCCGGGCACGTGGGATTTGCTGTCGTCGCACAAGCTGCCGCGCGATGTCGTGCAGACATCGCTCGAAGCGCTCGCGTCGGCGAACGTCGACGCGTGGGTGTTCATCGACGACGCCTGGTATCTGACGAATCAAGAAGGCACCTACGTGCCGCTCGAAACGCGCACGGTCGGCTACGAAGGCGTGCTCGTCACGCGTTTCGACGATGTCGATCTCGGCGAGGTCGACAAGATCGTCGGCTCGACCGCCGATACGGCGCTGCTCGCGCGCGTCGAAAGCAGCGTGCAAAAGCAACTGGAAGGCCGCGGACACGCCGCGCGCTCGCAGACCTATTACCTCGATATCACGAGCCTGGAAGCGAACAAGGGCACTGCGGTACGCGAACTGGCGCAACTCGCGAACGTGCCGCTCGAACGCGTGGCCGTGCTCGGCGACATGGGCAACGATGTGGCGATGTTCGAGATCGCGGGCGTATCGATCGCGATGGGGCAGGCATCCGACAGCGTGCAGCGTCGCGCGAGCCTGGTCTCGAAGAGCAACGACGAGGACGGCTTCGCGGTCGGCATCGACGCGCTCTTGGCGGCGCGCGGCTGAAGGAAGAAGGGACATCGACGCGCTGCGCAGCCTTGACGGATGAGCGGCCGCGTCGAAGTTCAGAATGATCCGCGTGTTTGGTTCAAAAGCGCGCGCTGCGGATCAGGCTCACGCTCGTTACGGATGATGCAGGGAAATCAACGACGGCGCATCGGTGCGCGCGGGGCGCCGCCACCGGCACGCTCGTCCTTGTGACGGAAGTTGATGCGGCCCTTCGTCAGGTCGTACACCGACAGTTCCAGCGTTACGCGGTCGCCGGCCAGAATACGGATGTGATTCTTGCGCATGCGGCCCGAGGCGTAAGCGCCCACGACGACGCCGTTGTCCAGCGTCACGCGATAGCGGCTGTCGGGAAGCACTTCGTCAACGATACCGTCGAGTTCGATGAGTTCTTCTTTCGCCATATGGGGGCTCCTGTAATGAGTTGTAGTGGGTGCTGCCGCGCATCGCGCGAAAAACGCGCATTCGACGCCAACGAACCGTTCTGCGCCGCTGCCCGAAAGCGTCGTCGCTACGAATCGTAAGTGGCGATGCAAAGCGTGGCCTGGCGCGTCCATGCACGATAAACGTGCATGCGGGGCGCGCTGCGTCTCTATCTCAGGCTCGTCGTGAGCTTGACGGCATAGGCCGGACGACAGGGCGAACCGCGGATGCGGCGCGCCGTGGCCGGCATGACCGGGACGGCGACATCGGCAACAGCAGAGCCGATGTGCGGTTGAAACGGAAAAGCAACGTGTGCTGCGGAAGTGAGCGCTTCTGCCGTGCGCTTACGTCATGTGCGGTCGATAGGCCGATTTTGCAAGGCCAGATGACATTCTCTCGCAAATCGCTTGATTAGACAACGAATTTCGCCCGAAGGTTCCGAAAAGGAACATTCTTGCTACAGCCAGCCGGCCTTCTTGAAGCGCCAGTAGAGCACGACATCGACCACCAGCATGACCGCGAGACACGTCGGGTAGCCGTAGACCCAGTCGAGCTCGGGAATCGACTTGAAGTTCATGCCGTAGATGCCGGCGATCATCGTCGGCACGGCGAAGAGCGCGGCGAACGAGCCGAGGCGCTTGGTCACTTCGCTTTCCGCGAGCGCGATCAGACCGAGATTCACCTGGATCGCCGTGACGATCATTTCGCGCCGTCCTTCGATGGTCTTCACGATGCGCAGCAGGTGATCGTACACGTCGCGGAAATATTCCTGCATGCCGGAGCACACGCCGGGCGAGCGCCCGCCATACAGCTTGCTGACGGCTTCGAGCAGCGGCGCGGTGTGATGCTGCAGGATCGTCATGCGCCGCTTGAGCGAGTACAGATCCTCGATGATCTCGCGCGATTCCACCGAGCCTTTTTGCTCGAAGATGCGCTCTTCCACTTCGTCGACTTCCGCGCCGAGCGTCTCGAGCACGGGAAAGTATCGATCGACGACCGCATCGAGCAGCGCGTACATCACGAACGCGGGGCCGTGCTTGAGCAGATGCGGCTCGCGCTCGCAGCGCTTGCGCACCTCCTGAAAACCTTGCGTCGTGCGGTTGCGGACCGAAAGCACGTAGTTCGTGCCGACGAACACGTTCATTTCGCCGACGAGCACTTCGCCTTCTTCGTCGAATTCGACCGTATGAAAGACCGCGAACAGCGAGTCGCCGTATTCCTCGATCTTCGGCCGCTGATGACCGTGCTGCGCGTCTTCGACCGCCAGCTCGTGCAAGCCGAACTGCTGCGTCATGTGCGCGAGTTCGCCAGGACCAGGCTCTTTCAATGCAACCCAAATGAAAGAGTCGGGCAGATCGCGATAGGCGTTGATATCGTCGATCTCGACGTCCGCGAGCTTTCGGCCATTCTGATAAGCCGCGCAATTGACCAGCATGGGACGCCCTTTATCGTTATCTGGATATAACCGGCCACGTGTCGATGGACGCTCGAAGTCGCGTGATTTCGCCAGGGGCGCGAGCGCGTGGCCTTGATCCATCGAATCTTAGCCGGACACGCGCCCGGCTGCCAGCACGCGCGGATTCTCCGGCGCTCGTTGTCTGCCGTCAGTTCGAGACGAGGTCGATGTTGTATTCGGGCGGCGCCGGCAGACTCGGGACGTGCGCCGTCTGCGAATCGAACTTGGTGAGCTTGCCTTCGACCGTCGCGCCGATATCCATGCGCAACTGCTGATAGTAAATGTTGCCCAGCACGCGCGCGTTCGACTGAAGTTCGACGAAATGCGCGACGGTGACATCGCCCGTCACGCAGCCGTTGATGATGACGTTATAAGCGCTCACGTTGCCGCGAATCGCGCCCTGATCGCTCACGACGAGCAGCGTTTCTTCGCCCGGACGGCCGGCCACGTTGCCCGTGACCTGGCCGTCCATGCGCAGGCCTTCGCTGAACTCGAGATCGCCCGAGATATGCACGTTATGCGCGACGAGCGTCGCGAGCTTGGCCATCTTGATGCCGTTGGAATCCTTCTTCGATGAAAACATGTCGAGTCCTTGCGATGCGGTAAAGGGTTGCTGCACGAAGCCCGCGCTGACGCGTGCCGCTCAATTGGGTTTTTGCTGCTTCCTGAGGAAAGCGAGATCGGTCTGCAGACGCTGGATTTCGGCCGCGCTGTCCTTTACGCGGTCTTCCAGCGAGGTACGGCTCGCCATCTCCTGTTCGAGCGCGAGCTGAGCATGCGCGAGCTGCTCGCGCAGCTTTTGCTCGGAGACGGGTGGCGCGCAGAGCGCGTCGAGCTTGCGCACGTCTTCATGCGAGCGTTTGAGTGCGAAGCCTGCGGCGGCGAGCGCCGCGATCGCACACACGGCCGCGATCAGTCCGAGCCAGATGCCCGCGCCGCGCCTCGGCGTCAGCGAATAGGACTGGCGGGAGAGTTGCAGCGACAGCCGCTTCGAATCAACTTTGCGCATGCGACAAACGCCTGAAGAGCGCGAGATAGGGAGAAGGATTGATCTGAGCGCCGTCGACGATCACTTCGAAATGCAGATGCGGCCCCGTCGAGCGGCCGGTCGAGCCGACTTCCGCGATCACCTGTCCCGGCATCACGAATTCGCCGGTTTTCACGAAGATGCGCGACGCGTGTCCATAGCGCGTCACCATGCCGTCGCTGTGGCGGATGTCGACCGAAATGCCGTAGCCGTTGCGCTCGCCCGCCGCGATGACGCGTCCGCCCGCGCTGGCGAGAATCGGCGTGCCCGCCGGTCCGGCGAAGTCGATGCCGGGATGAAAGCTCAGACGCCCCGTGAACGGGTCCAGACGGTTGCCGTAAGGCGAGCCGCTGCGCAGGCCGGGTGCCGGATTGCGGCCGGGAAAGGCCATGTACGCGGCGTAGTGGGCGAGCGTTTGCGTCTGCAATTGCGAGACTTCGTCGTTCAGGCAATCGATGATCCGATGCGCGCTCTTCAAACGCTGCCGCGGCGCGCCCGCCGCCGCGCGGCCGATATCGCACAGGCGCGGCGGCAAGGCGGGGCCGCCCGCGCCGTCGAGCGACGTGGCTGGCTCTTCGCTGTCGGGCAGCGGCGGCACGTCATGCACGCCGGACGTGCCGCCCGCGCCGTGCGCGGCCTTCAGATGCGTGTCGAATTCGTGCAGCTCGCTGACTTGCGCGGACAGGCCTTCGACGCGCGGCGTCAGCTCGATCAGCGCGGCATTGATGCGGCCGAGCTCTTCGATCTCGTACGAGCGGCGCGACATCAGCGTCTGCTCCTCGCCGAGATGGCTGCGCGCGAACATGGTGCCGATCGCGATGCCGAGCGCAAGCGCGGCCACGAGAAGCGTAATGGCGCCGATGACCGCGATGGCGCGCGCCGTGCGGGCCTCGACGAAACGGATGCGCTGGCGGGACATGGACCGCCGTGACCAGATGACGAAAGCCATTAGCGCACGGCGCGGCCCGTCGGGGCAGCGGGAAAGAAACTAGAGGAAATCACGGGAATGGAGTGCGCCGCGCTCTCCACGGCAATGCAATGAAACTGGCCGGCGATTATGCCCGAGCTCGCGTGGGCGAGTGACGTTTCGGCAGGACATCGAAGCAAAATTCCACGAATTTATCGAGTCAAATTTTGTGATGTTCGCGGTGGCGTCACGCATACCACGTTCGGTCTCGAATCGCTGTCAAAAAGCGTGTCGCCGGTCAGGATCACTTGACATCGACCCAGGCCATCTGCGCGCCGTCTCCCATCAGGAAGCCGCGGTTCGCTTCGGCCGCCGCGCGCAGGTAGTCCCATACAGCCGTGATGCGCTTCAGCTTGCGCAAATCCTCGCGGCAGGACAGATAGAAGGCGCGCGTCACGACGATATGGTCGGGCAAGACCGGCACGAAGCGCGGATCGGGCGCGGTCATGAAGCACGGCAGGATCGCGAGCGCGCGGCCCTGCAGCGCGGCGAAGTACTGCGCAATCGCGCTCGTACTGCGCCAGCGCGACACCGCGCCCGGCACCGCGCGTTCGAGATACAGCAATTCGTAGCTGAACGCGAGATCGTCGATATAGCTTGCGAAACGATGATGACGCAGATCGTCGCTCGTGCGGATCGGTTCGTGCGCGTCGAGATAGTCGGCGGTCGCGTAGAGCTTGAGCCGGTAATCGCACAGCTTCGTATAAACGTATTGGCCCTGCTCGGGTCGTTCGAGCGTGACGGCGATATCCGCCTCGCGCTTCGACAGACTCACGAAATGCGGTACCGGCAGCAGATCGATGGAGATGTTCGGATGCGCGTCCTGAAAGCGCGCGAGTTGCGGCGCGAGAAAGAAGCAGCCGAAGCCTTCCGTCGAACCGACGCGAACGTGTCCGGACAGCGCGTGCCCCGTATTGGCGATCTGCTCGGTCGCGGACTGCACCGTCGTCTCGATCGAATCGACGTAACCGAGCAGGCGCTGGCCTTCGGCCGTCAGAATGAATCCGCCGCTGCGCGATTTGTCGAACAGAAGCGTGCCGAGCGCGTCCTCCAGCGCGCGAACGCGCCGCGCGACCGTCGTGTAATCGACGCCCAGACGCTTCGCCGCGCCGCTCGCGCGCTGCGTGCGCGCGACTTCCAGGAAGAAGCGCAGGTCGTCCCAGTTGAGGCGCCCGATATCGAGCTTGGCGCTTGGAATAACGTTTGGCATGGCGTTTTTTTGCATATCGATCGGGTGTTTTTCTAGTGCCATGATGGACTTTTGCATAACTATACTCAAGGAAACGAGCGTGCTGCACTGCGCGCCGATTTCTTATAAACGGAGACGACATGCCTTTTCCCTTCGGCGCCGCACCGGCGCTCCGTCCGCGCGTCTTCGTTCCCCTTCGTGACAACTCATCCAAAAGGAGTGACTCGTGAATATCGCTGCTGAACATCCGGCGCAGAGTGCGTCCGTCCGTACGGCCAAACTGCTGATCGACGGCCAGTTCGTCGATTCGAAGACGACGGAGTGGCGCGACATCGTCAATCCTGCGACGCAGGAAGTCGTCGGTCGCGTGCCGTTTGCGACGGTCGATGAAGTCAACGCCGCCGTTGCCGCCGCGCACAAGGCGTTTCAGACGTGGCGCACGACGCCGCTCGGCACGCGCATGCGTCTGATGCTCAAGTTTCAGGACCTCGTGCGCCAGAACCAGAAGCGCATCGCGCGGACGCTGACGGCGGAGCAGGGCAAGACGCTCGCCGATGCCGAAGGCGACATCTTTCGCGGTCTCGAAGTGGTCGAGCACGCGTGTTCGATTTCGACGCTGCAGCAGGGCGAATTCTCCGAAAACGTCGCGGGCGGCGTCGACACGTACACGCTACGGCAGCCGCTCGGCGTGTGCGCCGGCATCACGCCGTTCAATTTCCCCGCCATGATCCCGCTGTGGATGTTCCCGATGGCGATCGTCTGCGGTAACACGTTCGTACTGAAGCCGTCCGAACAGGATCCGCTCTCGACGATGGAACTCGTCGAACTCGCGCTCGAAGCGGGCGTGCCGGCGGGCGTGCTGAACGTCGTGCATGGCGGCAAGGAAGTCGTCGATGCGATCTGCACGCATCCCGATATCAAGGCGATTTCGTTCGTCGGGTCGACGGCCGTCGGCACGCACGTCTACAACCTCGCGAGCCAGCACGGCAAGCGCGTGCAGTCGATGATGGGCGCGAAGAATCACGCCGTCGTCCTGCCCGACGCCAACAAGGAGCAGACGCTCAACGCGCTCGCGGGCGCGGGCTTCGGCGCGGCGGGTCAGCGTTGCATGGCGACGTCGGTGGCCGTGTTCGTCGGGGCGTCGAAGGACTGGGTGCCGGAACTCGTCGAGAAAGCCAGGACGCTCAAGGTCAACGGCGGCACAGAGCCGAATACGGACGTCGGCCCGGTCGTGTCGAAAGCGGCAAAGGAGCGCATTCTCGGGCTCATCAGCAAGGGCGTGGAAGAGGGCGCGACGCTCGCGCTCGATGGCCGCGATATCGACGTGAAGGGCTACGAGAAGGGCAACTTCATCGGACCGACGATCTTCACGAACGTCGATACCGACATGTCGATCTACAAGACGGAAATCTTCGGCCCGGTGCTGTGCGTGCTGCAAGCCGATACGCTCGACGACGCCATCGCGCTCGTCAATCGCAATCCGATGGGCAACGGCGTCGGTCTCTTCACGCAAAGCGGCGCGGCGGCGCGCAAGTTCCAGAGCGAGATCGATATCGGTCAGGTCGGCATCAACATTCCGATTCCGGTGCCGGTGCCCGCGTTCAGCTTCACTGGCTCGCGCGGCTCGAAGCTCGGCGACCTCGGCCCGTACGGCAAGCAGGTCGTGCAGTTCTACACGCAGACGAAAACCGTCACCGCGCGCTGGTTCGACGACGCCACCGTGAACGACGGCGTCAACACGACCATCGCGCTTCGCTAAAGGGAGATGTCCATGCGAATCGGATTCATTGGTTTGGGTCACATGGGCGGTCCGATGGCCGCCAATCTCCTGAAGGCCGGCCACGCGGTGACGGCGTTCGATCTCGTCTCCGCCGCGCTCGATGCGGCGAAGGCGGCGGGCGCGACGCTCGCCGCATCGCCGCGCGCGGCGGCGCAAGGCGCGGAAGTCGTCATCACGATGCTGCCCGCCGCGCAGCATGTGAAGACGGTCTATCTGGGCGATGACGGCGTGCTCGCGGGCGTTGGGAAAGGCGTGCCGCTCGTCGACAGCAGCACGATCGATCCGGCGACCGCGAAGCTCATCGGCGAGGCGGCGGCGAACCAGGGCAACCCGTTCGCCGATGCCCCCGTTTCCGGCGGCGTCGTCGGCGCGCAGGCGGGCACGCTGACGTTCATGGTCGGCGCGGATGAAACGCTCTTCGAAACATTGCGTCCCGTCTTATCCGGCATGGGCAAGAACATGGTGCGATGCGGCGAAACCGGCACGGGCCAGATCGCGAAGATCTGCAATAACTTGCTGCTAGGGATTTCCATGATCGGCGTCGCCGAAGCGATGAAACTCGGCGAAACGCTCGGCATCGATCCGACGAAACTCGCGAGTATCGTCAATACATCGACTGGGCGTTGCTGGAGCTCGGATACGTGTAATCCCTATCCGGGCATCGTCGAAACCGCGCCGGCGTCGCGCGGTTATTCGGGCGGTTTTGGCGCTGATTTAATGCTCAAGGATCTCGGACTTGCCGTCGATGCAGCGCGCGCCGCGAAGCAGCCGGTATTCATGGGTGCGCTGGCACAACAGTTGTATCAGTCGATGAGCCAGCAAGGATTCGGCGGGCTCGATTTTTCGGGCATTATCAAGTTGTACGCGAAGAACTCTGGCGTTTGATACGGCTCGAACACTTTAGGAAATCGGCACGTATGCGCGTGCCGAATTTAGGGCCGGGAAATAACTGCTTTATTCAGTTGCACTGCACAACGAAGCGCGTAAAGCCTTATTGGATACGATCATCGGGAATACGATGATTCGCTTTCCAAAAAATTGTCCTATTCTGAAAGCACGACGCCCGTCTGCCGTTCGATCAGAACGCTCCGGTTTGCGCCACGGTGCAGGTAGAACGCCCGTCGTTTTCGGGCAATCAGATGAGGAGTACGCGATGCAAGTAACACGTCACTTAAATATGGAACTGCGGCACGCCACGGTGCCGACTTATGTAGCCAGCTATTTCTTCCCGTTGCTGCTATTGGCATACGAAGCTTGGCGAGTGGGGTCTTGGGTGGCGGTGAACGGCTTTAACTTTCTGAACTTCAACTCGATGGGTTACGAGTTCGCGTTGATGATTGCCGTGTTTTGCATGCAGGTCATCGTGGAAATCGCGTTCCTCGCGGGCGCCGTGCTGACGAAGCACAAGGACGTCGGACATAGACTGGCGAATTTGTCCTTGGGGCTTTTCTGTTCGCTCGTCGTGCTCGGGTTCGATCTCGCACTGCAATATGGTTTGAGCGGAAGCTGATCCTTGCTCTTTCCGACGATAAACGCCGGTTGCTTGCAACCGGCGTTCGTTTTTTTTGGATCAGCAACCCGCGGCGCTTGGTAATGCCGGCGGTGTTTCCGATCTTTCCTCGTAGCATTTTCTATCTGCATCTTTTAGCGCGGTGCGCAAGCCTTCTTCCACGACCGGATGATAGAAAGGCAGTTTGAGCGCTTCATCGAGCGTCAATTCCAGTTGCAGCGCCCACGCCAGCAGATGCCCGAGATGCTCCATCGCCGGGCCGCAGCCTTGCGCGCCGCGCAGCTTGCCGGTTTTCGCGTCGGCATAGACGTGCAGCAGGCCGCGATTCTGACGCATGACGCGGCTTCGTCCCTGATTCTCGAACGATGCTTCTCCTGTGACCGTCATCGGCTTGTCGAGATCGTCATACGATGCGCCGACGATCGCCACCTGCGGCTCGCAGAACACGATCGAGAACGGCACCTTGCGCTCGATCCGCTGCACGTCCGGAAAGCGCGCGGCGTTGTCGCCGGCGAGCTTGCCTTCGTCGGCGGCGTCGTGGAGCCACGGGCGTGCGCCGTCGCAATCGCCCGCGATGAAAATCGCGCTGTCGCCGCATTGCATCGTTGTTTCGTCGAAAAGCGGCGCGCCTTTTTCGTTCAGTTCGATGCCCGCGTTTTCCAGCGCGAGCGGCTTCAGATTCGGCGCGCGTCCGGTCGCGGCGAGCACGAGATCGAAGCGTTCGACGCGCGCCACGCCGTCCGGCGACGTGAAGCGCAGCGTCGGCTGGCCGCCCTCTAGCGACATGCCGTCGATTTTCGCGTCGGGATCGAAATAGAACTCGTCGGCGAGCGCGGCGATAAGCGCATCGCGCACCGGTTTGTCCATAATCGCTCCCGCGCTGCCGCCTTTGCCGAACATGAAAATTTCGATGCCGAGCCGCGCGAGCGCTTGCCCCAACTCGAGCGCGATCGGTCCCGCGCCGAACACGGCGATGCGCTTCGGCAACGTGCGCAGTTCGAAGAGATCGTCGCTCGTGATGAGTTTGTCGCCGAACACCTTCAGCTCGTCGGGCACGCTCGGCGCGGCGCCCGTCGCGATGACGACGCTTTTGGCCTCGACGCGCGTGTCGTCGCCCATCCGCAATCGCGTCGGCGCTTCGAAGCGCGCCTTGCCGCGCAGCAGCATGCCATCCGGCAGCGCTTTGATTTCGTCGAGTACGCCCTTGACGAAGTGATCGCGTTCGCGCCGCACGTAATCGAGCACGCGCGCGCGATCGGCTTCGAGCGCGTGCGTGCCTTCGATGCCGCGCGCGGCGAGCGAATGCGCGTCGTGCAAGCCGTTGGCCGCCGCGAGCAGCAGCTTCGACGGCATGCAGCCGACGCGCGCGCAGGTCGTGCCCGGTTCGCCGCCCTCGATCAGCACCGCGTTCGCGCCCGCGAGCCGCGCCGCGCGAAACGCGGCCATGCCGGCCGTGCCCGCGCCGATCACGGCGACGTCCACCTTGATTGGGTTCATTCCGTTGTCCGCCATCAGCCGTTATCCGCGAATCCCGGATAGAGCGTCATGCCGCCATCGACGAAAAGCGTCGTGCCGACGACGTAATCGCTATCGTCAGACGCAAGCCACACCGCCGCGCGCCCGATATCCTCGACCTCGCCGACGCGCCCATACGGAATCAGCGTCAGCAACTTGTCGAGCTTGTCCTGCGTATCCCAAGCGTCCTTGTTGATCGGGGTGCGGATTGCGCCGGGCGCGATGCCGTTCACGCGAATGCGCTGCGGCGCGACTTCCTGCGCGATCGTTTTCATCATCATCTGAATGCCGCCCTTGGACGCAGCGTAGTTCACGTGTCCCGCCCACGGAATGACCTCGTGCACGGAACTCATGCAGATGATCTTCCCGAGCGCCTTCGACACGTCGCGCATGCCGCGCCGCTCGAATTCGCGCACGGCGCGCTGCGCGGTGAGGAACTGGCCGGTGAGATTCGTTTCGATGACCGTCTTCCAGTCGTCGAGCGTGAGCGCGGTGAACTTCGCGTCCTTCTGCAAGCCCGAATTCGCGACGACGATATCGACCGTGCCGTAGCGCTTCACGACGGCATCGAACATCGCGTCGATCTGGGTTTCGTCGGAGACGTCCGCGCCGACCGCGAACGCTTTGCCGCCTTTCGCCGTGATCGCGGCGGCGAGCTTTTCGGCGGGTTCCGCGTGCGAGTGATAGTTGATGGCGACGTGCGCGCCCGCATCGGCGAGCGCGGTCGCGACGCCCGTGCCGATGCCCGAACTCGCGCCCGTCACGAGCGCAATCTGGCCTGCGAGGGGTTTATGCATATGCGCTCCTGCATTTGTATTAATTTGTGCCTTACGCAAATTGCGCGCCCGCCGGCGCAAGTTCGCGAACAGGAAACGCCGATAATGCGGCCTTTAGGCTACGCGCGCGGGAACCATGTTTCGACTGCAGCTATTTTTCGTCTTTCTGATGGCATTCCATCTATCGGACAGTCATGCAACCAGCGCCTACGACGCGTTGCGTGCGCCGGTTCCCGCATTGCCCGGCGAACGCGTCGTGCAAGTGCCGGTCGGCGAGCGCGGCGATACCGCGCAATTGCAGGTGACGATCGCGATGCCGGAGGGCGCGGGACCGTTTCCGCTCGCCGTCATCAATCATGGCGGTTACGGCAAGAAAACGAAGGCGACGATGCCACGCTTTCATCTCACCTATCTGGCGAACTACTTCATGTCGCGCGGCTACGCGGTTGCGCTGCCGATGATGCGCGGCTACGCGGGATCGACGGGCGAACTGCGCGCGCACGGGTGCGATCTGGCGGGGCTCGCGAACAAGGCGGCGGACGATATCGGCAAGGTCATCGCGTACATGCGTCAGCAGCCTGACGTCGACGGTTCGCGCGTCGTTGTCGCAGGAGAGAGCGCGGGCGGTTGGTACAGCCTCGCGTTCGGGGCGCGAAACGCGCCGGAAGTGAAGGGCGTCGTGAACTTCTACGGCGGCGTGCGCGTCGACGTATGCGCGTCGGACGACGCTGCGCTCATCCGCGACAGCGCGGCGCTCGGCGCGCGTGCGCACGTTCCGTCGCTGTGGCTGTACGGCGAGAACGATTCGTTCTTTCCGGCCGGCACCTGGCGGGAAATGTTCGCGCGCTACACGTCGGCGGGCGCGAACGCCGAACTTGCGAACTACGGCGCCTTCATGACCGATTCCCACAAGCTGCTGGGTTCATGGGAAGGCTTGCGCGTGTGGACGCCGAAACTCGATGCGTTCCTGAAGAAAATCGGCATGCCGTTCGCGTCGATTTACCCGGAGAACATGCCGATGGCGACGCCGCCCTCGAGCGGATACGCCGCCGTCGACGACATCGCCGCGGTGCCGTATCTCGGCAGCGAGGGCATGCGCGCGCTGTATCGGAAGTTCCTCTCGAAGCCGATTCCGCGCGCGTTTGCAATCGGACCGAACGGCGGCGCGGCGGCGCACGGCGGCTTCGATCCGTTGACGCAGGCCCTGCGCGACTGTGCGGCGCTCACGGCCGATTGCCGTCTCTATGCGTACGACGATCAGGTGGTCTGGACGCGCTCGGGCCCGCCCGCGACCGGTTTCGCCGCGCTTGCCGATGCGAGCGCCGTGCCGTTCATCGACGCCGCCGGTCGCAAGGGCTACGACGCGTTTCTGAAGTTGCCGCGTCCGCGCGCTTTCGTGATCGCGCCGGATGGCGCGTGGTCGATCGCGGCACTCGGGCCGGACCCGATCGCATCGGCGATCGCGCATTGCAGTCGCAAGCATCGCGGCTGCGCGCTCTACGCGGTGGATGGCGACGTCGTCTGGACGGCTCAGCCGCCCGTCAAATCCCGATAAACCTCCGCGTACTTGAGCGCGGCGTCTTCCCAGCCGAAGCTCCGGCCCATCGCGCGCTTGACGACGGCCTTCCACTCCGTGCGACGCGCCTTGAGCGCGAACGCGCGCCGGATCGCGCCGACGATGCCCGCGCGATCGAAAGTATCGAAGACGAAGCCGGTCGCGAGATCCTCGGCGAGATTTTCGAGCGATGAATCGACGACGGTATCCGCGAGCCCGCCCACGCGATGCACGAGCGGCAGCGAGCCGTACGCGAGCGCGTAGAGCTGCGTGAGCCCGCACGGCTCGAAGCGCGACGGCACCATCACGACGTCGCTGCCCGCGATGATCGAATGCGAAAGCGTCTCGTCGAAGCCGAGTTCGACCGCGACCGCGCCCGGATGCGCCGCCGCCGCGTTCTTCATGCCGGTTTCGAGCGCCGGGTCGCCGGTGCCGAGCACGACGAGCTGGCCGCCGCGCTGGACGATATCGGGCACGGCCGAAAGCAGCAGGTCGAGTCCTTTCTGCTCCGTCAGACGGCTGACGACGCCGAAGAGCAGGGCGTCGTCGTCCTTCGCGAGACCCATGCGCTCCTGCAGCGCCGTCTTGCATTTCGACTTGCCGCCGATCTTCGCCTGCGTGTATTTCGACGCGATGGATTCATCGGCGGTCGGGCTCCAGATCGAATAATCGACGCCGTTCAGAATCCCGGTGATGTCGTGCGTGCGCGTCTGCAGGAGACCGTGCAGTCCGGCGCCTTGCGCCTGCGTCTGGATTTCGCGCGCGTAGGTCGGGCTGACGGTAGTGATGCGATCGGCGAAATAAAGCCCCGCCTTGAGAAACGAGACGTGGCCGTAGAATTCGACGCCTTCCACCGCGTAGAAATCGCCGGGCAATTGCAGCGCGCCGAATTCCGAAGCCGGAAACGTGCCTTGATACGCCAGGTTGTGCACCGTCATCACAGTGCCGACCCGCGCCGCGCCGCCGCGCTCGAACGCGCGCAGATACGCCGGCGCAAGTCCCGCATGCCAGTCGTGAGCGTGGACGATATGCGGCTTCCATGCCGGGTCCACGCCCGTCGCGATGCGCGCCGCCGCCCAGCCGAGCAGCGCGAAGCGGCGATCGTTATCGGCATAGGGACGATTCGTCGCATCCATATACGGATTGCCCGGACGATCGTAGAACTGATCGGCGCGCACCACATACACGACGATGCCGTGCGGCTGCAGCACGCCGCGCTCGAGGCGGATATTGCCCGCGCCGAACGCGCTGCCGAGATCGGCCACGGGCTGAAGATCGTCGAGACCCGCGAGCACGGCGGGAAAGCCCGGCAGCACGACGCGCGCGTTCGTGCCCAGTTGCGATTGCGCGGGCGGCAACGCGCCGACCACATCGGCGAGGCCGCCGGTTTTCAACAGCGGAAACATTTCTGCTGCGGCATGCAGCACGCATACGGTCATCGGCACTCCCGTCGATTGGTTTTTATTGGCCGGCGCGCGGCGTCTAACGCTGTCCGAGCCGCGCCAGCGCGTTGCGTGTGATGAGCGTGACGCCGGACTCCGTGCGGAAGAAACGCGCGGCATCGTCGTCCGGATCCTCGCCGACCACGAGACCTTCGGGCACCGTGCAGCCGCGGTCGATCACGACCTTCTGCAAACGGCAACTCGGCCCGATGGTCACTTGCGGCAACAAGACTGCCTCATTGATGTTACAGAACGAGTGGACCCGCACCGCCGACGAAAACACCGACTTCGACACCTGCGATCCCGAGATCACGCAGCCGCCGCACACGAGCAGATTGGTGATCGCGCCTTGCTGCCCGTTCAGGTCGCGTACGAACTTGCCGGGCGGCAACTGCTCCTGATTCGTCCAGATCGGCCATTTGCGGTCGTACAAATCGAGCTCCGGAATCGTCGATGCGAGATCGAGATTCGCGGACCAGTACGCATCGACGGTGCCGACATCGCGCCAGTACGCGGGCGCTTCCGGATCGCTGCTCGACGTCACGCACGACATGCTGAACGGATGCGCGATCGCCTTGCCGGTCGTCACGACGCGCGGAATGATGTCCTTGCCGAAATCGTGATCCGTGTTCGACGTCTCGATGTTTTCCTGCAGCAGGTCATACAAATACTTCGCGCTGAACACGTAGATGCCCATGCTCGCGAGCGCGATGTCGGGCTTGCCGGGCATCGCGGGCGGATCGGCGGGCTTTTCCAGGAAATCGGTGACGCGGCGGTTTTCATCGACGTGCATCACGCCGAACGCGACCGCATCCATGCGCGGCACCTCGATGCAGCCGACCGTGCAGTCCGCGCCGCTTTCCACATGGTCGAGCACCATGCGCGTGTAATCCATCTTGTAGATGTGATCGCCCGCCAGCACGATGACGAACTCCGGCCCGATCGAGCGGACGATATCGAGGTTCTGATAGACCGCGTCGGCGGTGCCGCGATACCAGCTCGAATCCACGCGCTGCTGCGCCGGCCAGATATCGATGAACTCGTTGAACTCGCCGCGCAGGAAACCCCAGCCGCGCTGCAGATGGCGGATGAGCGAATGCGCCTTGTATTGCGTGACGACCGCGATGCGGCGGATGCCGGAATTGAGGCAGTTGGACAGCGCGAAGTCGATGATGCGGTACTTGCCGCCGAAGTGGACGGCCGGCTTCACGCGCTTGTCGGTGAGCGGACCGAGCCGGGTGCCGCGCCCGCCGGCGAGGACGATTGCGAGGGTCGACTTCTGCAAATCGGTGCGATTCTTAGCCAGCATCTCCATGTCAGCCTCCTGATTTGACCTGCGACTATTGATGTTCGATGTCTTGCCGTGTGTGCGTCCTCGTATGCTTTTGTTGGTATCTGTCGATGGAGCATTATCCGGCGCGCATTCGAATTCGTGTGCTGAAGTCGCCCGTTTTTTTCGCCGGGCGATGCGGACCGTTTCGCCGTCCGCATCGAGCAATGCGTGTGCCGAACGCGCACGAGCGTGCTGCGGTGTTGCAGACGCGCGACCTTTGGACTTCCTGTCGATCGCATCGCTCGACAAAACGCGTCCGCGCAATTTATAACGGGCACGCCATGCCGCAGTGCGTCGAGGCACGGCACAATATGAAGGTTGCACTGCCCGCGCACGGCGTCCGCGGGCGTGCTTCCGAAACCATCGTCGCGTTGCGTTGCGTTGCGTTGCGCTGCACGGCGCTGGCGCGCGACGAGCGTTTCGACGTTTCATCCGACCGGACACGATCAATCGGGAAAGCAGAACATGAACAACGTCCTGAGCATTCAATCGCATGTGGTGTTCGGCCATGCGGGCAACAGCGCGGCGGTTTTTCCCATGCGGCGACTCGGCGTGAACGTCTGGCCGCTCAACACCGTGCAGTTTTCCAATCACACGCAGTACGGCCGCTGGACAGGCAGCGCCTTCGATGCCGACGAATTGCAGAACGTCATCGAAGGCATCGGCGCGATCGGTGTGCTCGGGCGCTGCAACGCGGTGCTCTCCGGTTATCTCGGCGCGCCGGAGCAGGGCCGCGCGGTCGTCGAAATCGTGAAGATGGTGAAGGCGGTGAATCCGCGCGCGCTTTATTTTTGCGATCCGGTCATGGGTCAGACGGGCGGCTGCACGGTCGCGGCCGGCATCGAGGATTTCCTCGTTACGACGATGCCCGGAATCGCCGATGCGATCATGCCCAATCACGTCGAGCTGGAAAAGCTCGTCGGGCGTCCGATCGAGACGGTCGAGGAAGCCGTCGACGCATGCCGCGAAGTGATCGCGCGCGGGCCGCGCATCGTGCTGGTGAAGCATCTGCTCGATCGCAACAGCCGCGCCGACACCTTCAATATGCTCGCCGTCACGCCCGGCGAGGCGTGGTTCGCGCAGCGCCCGCTGTATCCGTTCGCGCGCCAGCCGGTGGGCGTCGGCGATCTGACGAGCGCGGTCTTCGTCGCGCGCACCTTGCAGGGCGACTCGCTGCGCACCGCGCTCGAGCACACGCTCGCGGCGGTCAATGCCGTCGTCAAGGCAACGTACGATGCCGGGCGTTACGAACTGGAGATCGTCGCATCGCAGGACGAGATCGCGAAGCCGACCGACCGTTTCCCCGCGATCCGCGTGACCGGCACGGAGATGGTCAAGGGCGGCTAGCTCGCGTCCATCAGACCGAAACGCCACGAAAGGCGCCGCGTCGCGGAAAGCAGCGCGCGGGCGAGCGGGCCGTCCGCGGCGCTGTCGAAGCCCCCCGACGAACCGATCAACGCGATCACGAGGCACACGCTGCCGGTGTGATCGAACACGGGCGCGGCCAGCGTATGGATGCCGGGCACCGGCGCGCCGAGCGCGGTATCGAGGCCGCGTTCGCGGATGTCGTCGAGCCGTGCGCGATACGCGGCGTCGCTTCCCGCAGCCGCTTGCGCGCCCGCGAGGCGGATGGCGTCCTGCGTCATCAGGCTCGCGAGCATGTCGGCGGGAAGGTGCGCGGCGTACACCCGCCCGATGGCGGTGTTGACGAGCGACATCACCGTGCCGACGCGCAAGCTCACATGCTGCGGCCGCGCCGATTCCTCCAGCCGGATCACGGTCGGGCCGAGCGGTCCGAGCGCGGCGGCGGCGACCGTCATCGACGTGCTCGCGGCGAGCGCGACGATCTCGGCTTCGGCATCGCGGATCGGCGAAAGGCGCTGCAGCGCGATCAGCCCGAGCTCGCGGCTCAGCGGGCCGGCGTGGAATAGCCCGGCGTCGTCGCGCGCGAGCAGGCCGACCTTCACCAGACTCACCAGATGCGCGAACGCCTTCGCGGGCGGCATGCCGGCCGCGGCCGCGAGGTCGCGCAGCGTGAGCGGCTCGCCGGCGGCGACCAGCGCGCGCAGCAGATCGCCGGTCGCGTCGAGCGCGTTGATGCCGCGCTGCGGCTTCGTGTCCTCGTCGAAGATCGTCATGAAAGCAGTCCGGAAATGTCGCGCGCGGCATCCTTCAGCGCGTGCGCGAGCGGGCCGTCCCACGCGACGTCGGCGAGGCCGGTCGGTCCGATCGCCGTCAGTGCGAGCTGCATCCGATGCGCGCCGTCGAACACCGGCACGCTCATGCTGCTCACGCCGGGACTCGGCGCATCGACGCTGCGTTCGATGCCGCGCGCGCGAATCGCTTCGATGCACGCGGCCATCTCCGGCGCATCGGCTTCGTCCTGATGCGCGAGCATCGCGGCGACGCGGGTGTCGTCGTCGAACGCGCGGAACACGCGGCCCGTGGACGTCGCCGAGAGCGACATCACCGTGCCCACGTGCAGATTCACATGCAGCGGATAGCCGCCGCGCTCGTAACGCACGATCGTCGGCCCTTGCGGCCCGGCGACGCTCACCGCGACGCTCATGCCTGTCGCGAGCGCCAGCGCCGACACGCGCGGCGCGGCGGCCCGATACGCCGGCTGATGCTCGAGATTCAACAGGCCGAGCCTGAGCGAGAGCGGCCCCGGCTCGTAATTGCCGGTGAGCGCGTCGCGCTTGACGAGACCGAGCCGCGTCAAGCTCACGAGGTACGTGTGGGCCTGCGCGGTCGACAGTTCGGCCGCTTCGGCCAGCGCGCTCAACGCAAGCGGCTCGCGGCGCGCGGCGAGCGCATCGAGCAGACGCGCGCCGACTTCGACGCTCTGGATGCCGCGCTGTTTCTTTTCTTCGCCGATTTCGGAACGAGCCAAAAGCACTCCGCGATCTATAAAGGATGAACGAACCGCAGATGTTAGCCGAGCAGGAATCATCCGATGAAGCGATTCGGTACTTACCCGTAATTTGCAAATAGCAAGTATGCTTGCTGTTGACAAACAACGGCATCACGCCGATCATCCACCCATCCCCACGAGAATGGAAGCGAGACACGACCATGGCAAAAGCATTCGCATCGCAGGCCGATCTGGAAGAGAAGAAGATCACGTTCACGCAACTCTCCGAGAACGCATACGCGTACACGGCGGAAGGCGATCCCAACTCGGGCGTGATCATCGGCGACGACGGCGTGCTCATCGTCGATACGACCGCCACGCCCGCGATGGCGCAGGATCTCATCGCGAAAATCCGCAGCGTCACCGACAAGCCGATCAAGTACATCGTGCTGTCGCACTATCACGCGGTGCGCGTGCTCGGCGCGTCGGCGTATTTCGCGGAAGGCGCGCAGCAGGTCATCGCGAGCCGCGGCACGTATGAAATGATCGTCGAGCGCGGCGAGCAGGACATGAAATCGGAGATCGAGCGCTTTCCGCGCCTTTTCGCCGGTGTCGAGACGGTGCCGGGCCTGACATGGCCGACGCTCGTCTTCGAGAAGGAAATCACGCTGTATCTCGGCAAGCTCGAAGTGAAGATCGCGCATCTCGGCGCGGGTCACACGAAGGGCGATACGGTCGTCTGGCTGCCGTCGCAGAAAGTGCTGTTTTCGGGCGATCTCGTCGAGTACGACGCCGCCTGTTACTGCGGCGATGCCCAACTCGAAGAATGGCCCGCGACGCTCGAAGCGCTGCGCGCGCTGAAGGCCGACAAACTCGTGCCGGGACGCGGCCCGGCGCTGCTCTCGCCGGCGGAAGTCGACAAGGGCCTCGATTACACGAAGGACTTCGTCACGACGCTCTTGCAGGCGGGCCGCGAGGCCGTCGCCGAGAAACTCGACCTGAAGGGATCGATGGCGCTGACGCGCAAGGCGATGGATCCGAAATTCGGTCACGTCTTCATCTACGAGCACTGCCTGCCGTTCGACGTCTCGCGCGCTTACGACGAAGCGAGCGGCATCAAGCATCCGCGTATCTGGACGGCCCAGCGCGACCAGGAAATGTGGGCCGCATTGCAGGACTGACCGCCGTTTCTTGCGGCGCGCACTGACGCGCCGCTTCTCCCTCTCTCAAGGCAAAAGGCGCGCGCAAGACGCCGGCCTCATTACGCCCATCTGGAGCGAGACATGTCGAAGTCGATCAGCACGGCGGCGCTTGAGCCCAGCGCCGTCGCGGATGCGCACGCCCAATCGGACGACGCGCTGTTCCGCAAAATCGCGTGGCGCATCATTCCGTTTCTGTTCCTGTGCTACGTCGTGTCGTTTCTGGACCGCATCAACATCGGCTTCGCGCAATTGCAGATGAAGCACGATCTCGGCTTCTCCGATGCAATGTACGGCCTCGGCGCCGCCGTGTTTTATGTCGGCTACGTGCTTTTCGAAGTGCCGAGCAATCTGCTGCTCGCGAAGTTCGGCGCGCGCCGCACGTTCACGCGGATCATGCTGCTGTGGGGCGCGGCGTCGGTCGGAATGATGTTCGTATCGACGCCCGGCCATTTCTATCTGCTGCGCTTTCTGCTCGGCGTGTTCGAAGCGGGTTTCTTTCCGGGCATCGTGCTTTATCTGACGTACTGGTTTCCGCCGAAACGGCGGGCGGGCGTGATGTCGGTGTTCTTCGCGGGCGTGGCCGTCGCGGGCGTGTTCGGCGGACTCGTGTCCGGCTGGATCATGCGCGACATGGCCGGCGTGATGGGCCTGCACGGCTGGCAGTGGATGTTCGCGATCGAGGGCGCGCCCGCGGTGCTGCTCGGTCTTATCGCGTTGCGCCTGCTGGTGGACACGCCGCGCGATGCGCAATGGCTCACGCAAACGGAGCAGGATCGGCTCACGGCACTCTGCGCGACCGGCCATCACGAGAAGCACGATAACAGCGGCATGCTCGACGCGCTGCGCAATCCGCGCGTCTATCTCTTCGCGTTCATCTATTTCTCGCTGACGTGCGCGTCGCTGACGCTGAGCTTCTGGATGCCGCTGATGATCCGCGACTTCGGCATCACCGATGTCATGTCGGTCAGCCTCTACACCGTCGTGCCGAACGCGATCGGCGCGGTGGGTCTGATTCTGATCGCGCGCCATTCGGATCGCGTCGCCGAGCGGCGCAAGCACTTCGCGTGCTGCACGATCGGCGGCGGCGTCGCGCTCGCGGCCCTCACGCTGCATTTTCCGAGCTTCCCGCTGATGCTCGCGATTCTCTCGCTCGCCGCGACGCTGATTTTCGCCGCGCTGCCGATCTTCTGGGCCGTGCCCGCCAGCCATCTGCCGGGCAAGAGCGCGGCGGCGGGCATCGCTTTCATCAGCAGTATCGGCATCACGAGCGGGATCGTGAGTCCGTGGGTGATCGGCCAGATCCGCACCTCGACGGGCAGCATGGATCTCGCCGTGCATCTGCTTTCGTTGCTGCTCTTCGCGAGCGGCGCCGCGCTGTTTTTCGGGCTGCGGCGCGGCAAGTGAGCGTCAGGCCGCAGCCGCGGCCATCGCCTTGAAGTTTTCCGGCGTCGCGAAGGCGAGATATTCGGCCTGCATGTCGGGTGTGAGGAATTCGAGCATCGTCGAGTTCTCGATCCAGAATTCGACGACGTGGAAGAAGTTGTCGCCGCGCGTGCAGCGCACCGCACGCCAGCCTTCGCGTTCGCCGATCGCGATGACTTCCTCTGCGTTCAGCTTCGTCGCGATGGCCATGTGGAACGCGCTGTACTGCGGGCGCTTCACCGTGTCCGCGCCATAGCTGACGCTTTCCTCGTGACCGCCGCCCGGCGTGATGACCTGATCGCTCGGATAGACCTCGATGATGCTGCCGCGATCGTCGCCGGCGACCGCCATCCACGCGCCGGGAAAGGGCGAGAAGGGCGCGGCGAAGCCATCCCACAGTTCGGCGAGCACTTGCGCGACGTGTTTCGGATCGTGGGCGGGAATGGAGGCGTGGAAGATCATTGCGATGGACTCCGGTGGACGTGGGGCGGATTGCGCGGCGATTGCAGAGCCGCGCGGTGGAATGTCGATTCGCAGTGCTATGGTGTGCCGGGATTCTTCCAGAGTCTATTGTTATGAGTGTTTTCAAACGCGTCAGGACTCAGCGCTTATCCGACAAACGCCGAACTTGTTATTAAGCCGCCGGAACAGAGCGCCAATCGCTACGCCGACGCAAAAGCGCCGATATCCGCCGTCAGCCGCGCCGCGTCGCTCAGAAAGATGCCGTGCGGCGCGCCTTCATAGACGACGAGCCGCGCGTTCGGAATCAGGCGCGCCGTGCGCTGCGAAGTCAGTTCGAGCGGATTCGATTCGTCGCGATCGCCTTGCACGATGAGCGTCGGGACGTCGATGTCGCGCAACTCGTTGCGGAAATCGCCGCGATTGACGGTTTCGTTGCACGCGAAAAGCGCCTGATGCGACGTGCGCAATGCCATTTCCCGAATCCAGTCGATCATGGCCTGCGACGCGCCCGGCCCGGCGAAGGGACGCGCGTTGTCGGCCAGCCATTGCGGATAGTCCGTCGTCAAGTCGTGCAGGAAGGCATCGTTGTAGTCGCGGTCGATGCCGTCGGGATTGTCCGGCGTCTTCGCGAGCATCGGCAAGGTCGAAGCGATCAACGCGAGGCGCGCAACGCGCGTGCTGCCGTGACGCGTCAGATAGCGCACGGCTTCGGCGCCGCCCATCGAATAGCCGACGAGCGTCACGTCCGACAGATCGAGCGCATCGATGAGTGCGGCGAGATCGTCCGCAAGCGTGTCGTAGTCGTAGCCGCCGCCCGGATCGCTCGATCGTCCGTGGCCGCGCCGGTCGTAGGTGACGCAGCGAAAGCCCTGTCGCGCGAGCGACAGCATTTGATAGGCCCACATGTCGCCTGGCAGCGAATAGCTCGGAACGAAGACGATCGTCCTGCCGTTGCCCGGCGTGCCTTGCGGATGCCAGTCGCGATAGAACAATTCGACGCCGTCTGCGGTCGCGATAAAACCTGGGCGTGAGTGCTTTGCAGGCATTTCCGTCTCCTCGTCGATGAACAGTGTGAGTGCATCGTCGCAGGAGAAAGTGAGCCGGACAATTACGCCAGAGGTAATAGGCCGCGTGCAAAAAAACGCCGCCCGGGGAGGCGGCGAGAGCGTCCGCTTGTGGGCTCGTTAGTCGAGTGCGGACGCTTGAGGAGACAGGGCGAATGAACTCAGTATGGCAAAGCGCCGCGCCGCACACAATCGCCGATTCGAATCACTGCATTTCAGCATGACCTGAAGATAGTTCGATATGCAGATTAAACGATCCGGCATTGCTATTTTCGGATTTATCTCGTGCTTTACGGTATTCCTATGAACCTTGATTCATATAAACTCAGCACGCGTTTCAAACACCGTTCTATTGCAGTCATTCATGTACTCCGATTCATTCGCACCTCCGCTCTCTTTGTCCGATGCGGCCCACGCGCTGGCCGTCGCGCTCGACATTCGCCGCTCGGGCGACTGGCTCGCGCTCGAACGTTTCTGCGTCGAAGCACTGGAACGATTCCCGAGAGACTACGAGCTTCGCTGGCAACTGAGTCATTGCTATTGGCTGCGTCACGACAGCGTATCGGCGGAAGCGATCATGCGCGAAGCCGCGCGGCATCATCCGGACAATGGTCACGTGACCGGCGCAATCGCCATGTACCTCAACGAGCAGTCGCGCTACGGCGAAGCGGAAGCGATGTACCGTCTGGCGCTCTCGCAGACGCCCGATGCGGCCTGGCTCGCCGTCGATCTCGCCGACCTCGAATTGCGGCGCGGCGCGTGGCGCAGCGGCTGGATGCGCTTCGATCGCCGCACATCGGAACAGGGCGACAACGGCGTCGTCGCGCGCATGGAGCGGCTCGCGCCGGGCTGGCGCGGGCAGCCGCTCGACGGCAAGCGCGTCGTGGTTTACAGCGAACTCGGCCTGGGCGACGACATTCAATTCGTGCGGTACTTTCCGCAATTCGCGGAGGGCGTGCGAAGAAACGGCGGCGCGACGCTATTGGCGGTGCGTTCGGCGCTGTATCCGCTGGTGCGGCGGTTCGTGCCGGACTGCGTGCAGATCGAAGCGCACGACTTCGGCACGGTCGATTACACCGTCGGCATGATGAGCCTGCCTGTCTGGATCGGTCTGCTGCCGCATCACGTCGATGGCCGCGCGTATCTTCACGCCGCGCCTGAGCGCATCGACGCGTGGCGGCGCGAACTCGCATCGGACGGCACCCATGCGTTGCGCGTCGGTCTCGTGTGGGCGGGCAGCCCGACGCATCGTCGCGACGCCCAGCGCAGCATTCCCGTCGAAGCGCTCGCGCCGCTCTGGAGCCTGCCGAACGTCACGTTCCATCCCGTTGCGCCGGGCCGCGAAGACGATATTGCCGCAATGCGTTCGGCGGGCGCGCGTATCGCCGGCGTGCCCGACTATCGCGAGCAGTTTCATGATTCCGCCGCGTTCGTCAGCGCGCTGGATGTGCTCGTGACCATCGACAGTTCGCCGCTGCATCTCGCCGGCGCGCTCGGCAAGCCGGTGCTGGCGATGATCGATCGCGCGTCGCATTGGTGTTGGGGTGAAGACGAGACGCAGCCGTGGTACGACTCGGTGCGGCTCATTCGTCAGCGCGAACCGGGCGATTGGGCCCCGGTTAT